>Ga0302250_1000273_pt1 | contig 59171 bp, 47 predicted proteins | sample AAG_RA_Asp_MG_FD_193536 | JGI IMG/M metagenome (GOLD analysis project Ga0302250, IMG submission 193536) | Enriched activated sludge microbial communities from anaerobic digester in WTTP, New Holstein, Wisconsin, United States - AAG_RA_Asp | ecosystem: Engineered > Bioreactor > Anaerobic >...
GTCGAGCGTCATTAGCCGCATTAGCAGCTGAATTCAAAGAAATGAAAACAAATGCCGAGAGCACGCCAACAATAGCAATAACTACTAAGAGCTCGATTAGAGTAAAAGCAATAAGACGCTTGGATTTCATTTGTTTAAGATTGTTTTTTTTCTTGAACATATTATACCAAAAACTTGAAATATTGGAAATAAAAATGTTTAGGGGGTAACCCCCTAAACATTCCAAACATTGTGATTTATTTCCATGGGCTCATGTTTGGGAGTTACCTTCAAATAAATCTCTGGTGAGATTTTTCTCAGGCCCGGCTCGGACTCAGCCAGTCTTCCACCCTTGATTGATTACAATCAAGCTCCCAAACATTCAATCAATCCCCTAAACATTGTTTAGTTGGTTTAATTATTTTAATCTTGTTCTGGGGATTGTTCTTTTTCTTCTTTTATAGGCCCAGTTCCAGATTTAGCTTCAGCTATTTCTTTTTTAATTATTTCATCTCTAATTCCTTTAAATAATTTTTGATTTTCTCTTAAATATTCTTTTGCTTTTTCCATTCCTTGGCCAAGTTTTTCTTCTTTATATTGGAAAAATGCACCTGATTTTTTAATCAAATCATTTTTTACACCCAAACTAATAACTTCAGCAACTTTAGAAATTCCTTCGTTATAATAAATATCAAATTCCGCTGTTTTAAAAGGAGCAGCAACTTTATTTTTCACTATCTTTGCCTTAATCCTGTTGCCAATAATATTTTCTCCTTGTTTTATTTGAGCAATTCTTCTTAATTCAATTCGAACCGAGCTATAAAATTTTAAAGCCAAACCGCCAGGAGTTGTTTCCGGATTTCCAAAAAGAATTCCGATTTTCATTCTGGTTTGATTGATAAAAATAATAATAGTTTTGGTTTTACTGACAATGCCTGATAATTTTCTCAAAGCTTGAGACATTAATCTGGCTTGTAATCCTATTTGAAGCTCGCCCATTTCTCCAGCTACTTCTGATTTTGGAACCAAAGCAGCCACAGAATCAACTACAATCACATCCATTTCTCCGCTTCGAACTAAAGTTTCTACTATTTGCAGTCCTTGTTCAGCTGAATCAGGCTGAGAAATTAAAAGCTCATCAACATTCACGCCAATCCTTTTGGCATAATCCGGATCCAAGGCATGCTCTGCGTCGACAAAAGCAACAGCACCACCTTTTTTTTGGGCCTCGGCTAAAATACTTAACGAAAGGGTTGTTTTTCCTGTGCTTTCTCCTCCATAAATTTCGATAATCCTTCCCCGAGGCACACCCATTACACCTAAAGCTAAATCAATTGAAAGAGATCCGGTAGGGATAACATCAACATTGGCTTTTTGCGCATCTTTTAATTTCATTATCGCGCCTTCGCCAAATTTTTCTCTAATTTCAGAAATAGCTTCGGCTAAATTTATTTTTTCTTTATCTTCTATTTTTTTTCTGGCCATAGGGCTTAAAAAATTATGAATTATTAATTAAATTATTCTTCAGATTCTTCACCAACTAAAATATCTCTCGGCTTGGCTCCGTCAGCTGGACCAACAATTCCCCGTTCTTCTAAAATATCAATTAATCGAGCAGCTCGGGCATAGCCAATCCCCAACCTTCTTTGCAATAATGAGGCTGACGCTTTTCGTGAAGTAACAACTGTTCTTTTGGCTTCTTCGTAAAGAGGATCTTCTTTTGAGTAAAAAGAATCCATTTGGGCCTCAGGAGTTTCCATGGCTTTTTGTAATTCCGTGGAAAGAGATCCTGTTTTTTCTTCTAATTCAATATAATTATTTTCGCCTTCAGCAGATTCTTCAACTTGATTATTTTCTTGAAGCCAGGTAACCACTTTTTTAATTTCATTTTCAGAAATATATGGACATTGAATTCTTTTTGGCTTGCTAAATTCTTTACTCATTACCAACATATCTCCTTTTCCTAAAAGTTTTTCCGCACCAGAAGAATCAAGAATTGTTCTGGAATCAACCAAAGAACCCACTTTTAAGGCGATTCGGCTGGTAATATTGGCTTTAATTAATCCAGTAATAACTTCTACCGAAGGCCTTTGAGTGGCTAAAATAAGATGAATTCCGGTGGCTCGAGACATTTGCGCTAAACGCACAACATAAGATTCTATTTCTTTGCCTTTTACGCTCATTAAATCAGCCAATTCATCAATAATCAATGCAATGTAAGGCAATTTTTCTTCTCCTTTTTTTTCTTGTTTTAAATTATAGCTTCCAATGTCCCTGCTTTTGCCTTCGGCCAAAACAGTGAATCGGCGTTCCATTTCCCCAACCAACCATTTCAAAGCAACTAAAGTTTGCTGAGCATCATAAATAACCGGACACATCAAATGCTGCAAGGTAGTATAAATTGGAAATTCTACCCTTTTTGGATCAACTAAAATAAGTTTTAATTCATCAGGGCTATTACGATACAACAAGCTCATAATAATCGCATTTAAGCAAATTGTTTTTCCCGAACCAGTTGTTCCTCCAATCAACAGGTGAGGCATTTCTCCCAAATCAGAAAAAGAAGATCTTCCCATAACATCTTTTCCTAAAGCCATAAGCAACGAAGCGGATGATATTTTAAAATCATTATTATCCATAACCTCGCGCAAGCCAACAACCGCCCGCTTACGATTTGGTATTTCCACACCCACTAATGAGCGGCCTGGAATAGGGGCCTCAATTCTGATACTTTGACTGGCTAGGGCCAAAGCTAAATCATTTTGAAGAGTAGTAATTTTGCTTAATTTTATACCTTCGGCTGGCTTAAGAGTATACTGCGTAACCGTAGGTCCGATATTAATTTCATCCATTTCTACTGGAATTCCAAAATTCAATAAAGTTTTTTTAATGATTGCGGAATTAAGCTCAATGTCCCCTCCTTCGGAATTTCCGCCTTTGTTGGAAAGTAATTCCAATGGTGGATATTTATAAATTAAATTCTCTTTTTTTCTTTCTTCAAATCCTTTTTGAGATTTTTTAATTTCTAAGGTCGGCAAATCGGCATTGTTTGCTTCTTTTTTCTTAAAATCAAGCATTTTTAATTTTTCTTTGGCTTCTTGCTTCATTTTTTCAAGTAAAGCAGCAGACTCTTTAGAGGCAGCTTTGACTTTAGGCTTTTTTTCTTCATCTTCTCTTTCAAGCGATTCTTTCCATTTTTTCCAAAAAGGCTCAACCATAATAATCAAGGAAAAAGAAATAGCGAAAACAAAAATAAAAAAAGTAACCCAAAAATCAAAACCTTTGAAAAGGGGCCAAGAAATAATATAGCCAATCCATCCGCCCGGACCGGAATGATTCCAAATAAAATTATTTTTCAAACTCTCGCTGATTTTAATTTCAGACAAAGAAAAGATTCCAGTTGCTCCAGCCAAAAAAACCAAACCAGAAATAATAAGTGAATTTTTAATATCTTTTAAAGCTTCTTCATTTTGCAAAATAATTATTCCCAAAAGAATAAAAATAACTGGAGCGATATAAACAACAGCCCCGATTATTAATTTTAAAAAATGAGTAAGCCCTGCCCCAACAACTCCAGCACTGCTGGTAAAAGAAAATAAAATAGTGATAGCCAGTAAAAAAAACAGTCCAGAAAAAATATATCTTTGAGTTTTTTCAGAAAGCGTAGCTAAAGGATTTTTAATTTCAAATGCTGGTTCATCCTTTCTTTTGCTTTTTAAAATATTATTGCGTTTATTTTTCTTTTTTTTCATAAAAAATCTTGCCTATGGTTAAATAGAATAATTTTGTTATTATGGTTTTATTTTACCATAAAGACGGAAAAACTGCCAAACATAAAACCGCTTTTGTTTTTTGAACAAAAGCGGTTTTTTAAAAACAATTTATTTAGCAGAAGCCTTTTTCTTTGCAGTAGTGCCCGTACCAATTGGCACTAATTTTCCAATAATTACGTTTTCTTTCAATCCTCGTAAAAGATCTTCTTCTCCGCGGAGAGATGATTCTATTAAAACTTTGGATGTTTCTTGGAAAGAGGCAGCTGATAAAAAGCTATCTGTGTTTAAGGCAACTTTACTTAGCCCTAAAACTATTTCTTCAGCTTCTATTTTTTTCTTGTTTTCTTTGGTTAATTTCTCGTTTTCTTCAAGCATTTTTGCTCGGCTAATAATTTCTTCAGCGCTATAAATACTATCCCCTGGATCTTTTATTTTAACTCGGGAAAACATTTGACGAACAATTATTTCTACGTGTTTGTCATTAATAGAAACTCCCTGGGAAACATAAACTCTTTGAATCTCTTTAATAATGTATAATTGGGTAGCTTCTTTTCCTAAAAGCTTGGCTAATTTTTTTAAATCCAAAGACCCGATATTTAAAGGATCGCCTTTTTTAACAATATCCCCTTCTTTTACTAAAATTTCAATATTCAACGGAACCTTGTATTCAACTGCTTCAGGTTCTTTTCCAGATTTTCCATTTAAGGGAATAATTTTAATTATTCCGGTTTTTTCATCAATGCTTTCTACCTTGCCATCTTTTAAACACATTTCTGCTTCTCCTTTAGGAGCTCGGCGTTCGAATAATTCTTCTACCCTGGGCAAGCCTCGAGTAATATCAGCTTCTCCCGCCACACCTCCGGTATGGAAAGTTCTCATTGTTAGCTGAGTGCCGGGCTCACCAATGGCTTGAGCGGCAACAACTCCTACTGCTTCTCCAAAATCAACAATTTTTTTCCAACCTAAATCCAAGCCATAACATTTTTGACAAATTCCTCTTTTACACTTACAAGCCATTGGAGATCTTACTTTTACACTAGGAATATGCAAATCTTTTATTCTTTGCGCATCTTTCAAGGTAATTGAATCTCCTTTTTTAATTATTGTTTCATTGGTTTCAGAATCAACTATTTTTTCTAAAGAAACTCGGCCAAAAATTTTATGGACAAAATCTTGGTTGATTTCATCAGAATCCTTACGATACATAACTAAACCGTCTTCATCGCCACAATCTTCTTCATTAATAATTACATCGTGCCCAACATCAACCAATCTTCTGGTTAAATATCCGGAAGTAGAAGTTCGCAAAGCAGTATCAGCTGTACCTTTTCTGGCCCCATGAGTGGAAATAAAATACTCCAATACATCAAACCCTTCTTTGAAAGAATTTTTAATTGCCAATTCAATAATTTTTCCAGCAGGATTAGCTACTAATCCTTTCATTCCACACATCTGAACCGGCTGAGACCATGATCCTCGAGAACCAGAATCAACAATAGAAAATACTGGACTATCGCCAGAAATAGCCTTTGGAACAAGTTTTTCAATTTCTCCTTTTACTTTTTTCCAAACTTCAATTACCTGGGTTGCTTTTTCATCTTTAGTTAAAAGCCCTTTTTCAAAATAATCTTCGATGACTTTTATTTTTTGTTCAGCATCAGAAATTAATTTTGATTTTTCTTTAGGAACAGTTAGATCGTCCATTCCCCAACTAATAGCTGAACGGGTAGCAAATTTAAAACCTAATTCCTTAATTTTATCCAAAGTTTCCGCAGCTTGATTTCCATAAAGATCAACGATTTTATTAATCATTCGTTTAACCGCTTTAGAATCCATTTGTTCGTTTTGAAAAGGAAAATCAGAAGGCAAAACTTCGTTGAAAATTATTCGGCCAACACTGGTTTCTGTAAAAGACTCTTCATCTAAACGAACCTTGATTGAAGCGCGCAAATCAATCATTTTTAGATTATAGGAAATAAGAGCGTCTTCGCTAGAAGCAAAAACTTTTCCCTCTCCCAAAAGACCAGGCACTATTTTTGTTAAATAATAACAACCCAAAATAATATCTTTGGTTGGAATCATAATCGGGTCTCCAGTAGAAGGCTTTAAAAGGTTAACACTGGAAAGCATTCTTTCTTGCGCTTCTTGCTGAGCTTCTTCTGATAAAGGTAAATGGATAGCCATTTGATCCCCGTCAAAATCTGCATTAAAAGCGGTACAAACCAAAGGATGCAATCTAATAGCTTCGCCCTCGATTAAAATCGGTTTAAAAGCCTGAACTCCTAAACGATGCAAAGTGGGAGCTCGATTTAATAATACTAATTTTTCTTTAACCACTTCTTCCAAGGCCTCCCAGATATCATCGCTTTCTTCTTCAATCAAACGGGTAGCTCCGCGAACATTAAAAGCCAATTCTTTTTCCAAAAGATTTTTAATAACAAATGGTTTGAATAATTCCAAGGCCATTTTTTTTGGCACTCCGCATTCATTTAATTTTAAATTCGGACCAACAACAATTACGCTTCGTCCTGAATAATCAACTCTTTTTCCTAAAAGATTCTGCCTAAATCTTCCTTGTTTTCCCTGAAGCATATCAGCCAAACTTTTTAATAGCCTTCGGCCACCAGTTGAAGCTTGGGTGGTTGTTCCCTTTCTCATTTTATTATCAATCAAAGCATCAACTGCTTCCTGAAGCATTCTTTTTTCATTTCGAACAATTACATCTGGTGCGCCTATTTCTAATAAATATTTTAAACGATTATTTCGATTGATTACTCGACGATATAAATCATTTAAATCAGAAGAAGCATAACGGCCTCCGTCTAATTGAACCATTGGCCTTAAATCAGGTGGCAAAACTGGCAAGACGCTAATAAACATCCATTCTGGCCTAACTCCAGCTTGTTTCATTTCCTGAAGAAGTTTTTGCCTTCGCAAAATCATTCTTTTATCTTCAGATGATTTTTTTGATTCTGCTAGCTCTTTTAATTTATTTATCTCTTTACCCAAGTCCATTTTTTCAAAAATTTCTTTGATTACTTCCGCGCCAGTACCAGCCTCAAAAACTTCTCCATATTTTAAAGATAATTCATGATATTCTAATTCGGTTAAAACATGAAATGGTTTTAAAGAACTTATTTCTTGTTTGGCTTTTTCTTTCGCATTTTTTAATTCCAATAAGGCCTCTTCTAATTTTTTTTCTTTTACTTTTTCCGAATCAAGAGATGTTTTTATGTTGTTCTTTATTTCTTTAGTTTTGTTTTTAAATTCTTCTTCAATCTCTTCAGAAATTTTTTCTTTCATTGGTTCATCAACGCTGGTGACAATATAAGAAATAAAATAAACTACTTCCTCAACTTTATGAACTGGCAAGCCCAAGGCTGTTCCAATTCGAGAAGGCATTCCTTTTAAAAACCAGATATGCGAAACCGGAGCAGCTAATTTAATGTGCCCCATTCTTTCTCGTCGAACTGATGATTTTGTGATTTCTACCCCGCAACGATCACAGATAATTCCTTTATATCTGATTCTTTTATATTTTCCGCAAAAACATTCGTAATCTTTAGTTGGTCCGAATATTTTTTCACAAAATAATCCGTCTTTTTCCGGCCTTTGAGTTCGATAGTTGATTGTTTCCGGTTTGGTTATTTCCCCATGAGACCAATTCAAAATTTCGTCTGGAGAAGCAAGCTTGATTTTAAGAGATTCTAAATTAGAGACAAACATATTATTGGAATTATGAATTATGGATTATGGATAGGTTTTTAGGCCTCTGGTCCTTCTTCTTCGACTTTCCCCTTAATAATTACATTTAAGGAAAGGGCTTTTAGCTCTGCTAAAAGCAAATTGAAAGAAGCGGGAATATTAGGATTTTTTATTTTTTCTCCTTTTAAAATAGATTCATAAGTAGCAGCTCGGCCTAAAACATCGTCTGATTTAATGGTAAGCATTTCCTGCAAAGTATAAGCAGCGCCATATCCTTCTAGGGCCCAAACTTCCATTTCTCCAAATCTTTGTCCTCCGAATTGAGCTTTTCCTCCTAATGGCTGTTGAGTGATTAAAGAATAAGGACCAATCGAACGCATATGGATTTTGTCTTCTACCATATGGCCCAGTTTCATCATATAAATATAACCAACTGTAATTTTTTCTGGGAAAGCTTCTCCTGTTTCTGGATCATATAAAGTTAGTTTTCCATTGCGCGGATAACCAGCTTTTTCCAATTCTTCTTTAATAATATTTTCACTGGCACCTGATAACGAAGGAGTAGCTGCCGAATAGCCAAGTTTTTTTACTGCCAAACCCAAATGAGTTTCTAAAATCTGGCCCAAGTTCATTCTTGAAGCCACAGACAATGGGTTTAAAACAATATCAACTGGAGTTCCGTCTTCTAAAAACGGCATTTCTTCGGCTGGCAAAATCTTTGCGATAATACCCTTGTTTCCATGACGGCCAGCTAATTTATCTCCAACTTGTACTTTTCTTACTTCTGAAACTCTAACCCTAATTCTTTTAATTACTCCTGGCTCTAAACTATAACCATCGCTTCGAGAGAAAACTTTAACATCGGTTACTCGCCCTCTTTTTCCATGCTCCAATCTTAAAGAAGTATCTTTTACTTCTTTGGCTTTTTCTCCAAAAATAGCTCTTAATAATCTTTCTTCAGCGCTTAAATCAGCTTCACCTTTAGGAGAAATTTTTCCAACCAAAATATTATTCGGCCCCACTTCTGCTCCAATGCGCACAACCCCTTCTTCGTCTAAATCTTTTAATTTATCCTCTCCTACGTTTGGAATATCGGAAGTAGTTAATTCTGGTCCAAGTTTTGTTTCTCTAACGTCACAGAAAAAATCTTCAATATGAACCGAAGTAAAAACATCTTCTTTGACAATTCTTTCGGATAGAACAATCGCATCTTCAAAAGTATTGCCTCGCCAAGAAATAAAAGAAACTAAAAGATTTCTTCCTAGGGCTAATTTTCCATCACTTACTGATCCGCCCTCGATTAAAGGATCTCCCTTTTTTACTGTTTCTCCCAATTCCACAACTGGCTTTTGATGAAAACAGGTATATTGATTGGTGCGATCAAAAATCCGAACAGGATAAGAAGTAGTGCCCGATTCTCCTTTGATTTGAATTTCTGTTGCATCAACTTTTGTTATTTTTCCACTTGATTTAGCAAGAATCAATTGTCCAGAATCTCTGGCAACAGCAGCTTCCATTCCTGTTCCTACTAAAGGAGCCTCGGGATTAACTAAAGGCACTGCCTGTCTTTGCATATTAGAACCCATTTGTGCTCGATTGGCATCATCATTTTGTAAAAAAGGAATTAAAGATGTAGAAACAGAAATAAATTGTTGAGGAGAAACATCAACATAATCAATGTTTTCTTTTTCGATTTCGCCAGGCTCTCCTTTAATTCTTGCTTCTATTCTTTCTTCTTTTATTTTGTTATTTTCGTCCAATTCAATTGAGGCTGGGGCGATATTAAATCTTTCTTCGGCAGTAGCATCTAAATAATAAATTTCTTTGGTTACTTTTGATTTTTCTGCGCGATAATAAGGAGTTTCTAAAAACCCGTATGGATTTAATCTAGTGTAAAGGGATAAATGAGTTACTAATCCAACATTCGGACCTTCTGGTGTTTGAATTGGACAAATTCTTCCATAGTGCGAAGGCTGAACGTCACGCACATCAAAACCAGCTCTTTCTCTGGTTAATCCGCCAGGGCCAGTAGCAGTTAATCTTCTTTTATGTTCTAATTCGGACAAAGGATTGGTATTGTCCATAAATTGAGAAAATTGGCTAGCTGTAAAAAACTGGGTAACCTGAGCGGAAAAAGGTCTAGGATTAATTAATTGCATTGGCGAAACATTTTCGTGCTCTAAAATAGACATTCGGTCTTTAATAATTCTTGACATTCTTGTTAAGCCAATTCGAAGCTTGTTAGATAATAATTCTGATAGTGTTCTTACTCGCCTATTGCCCAAATGATCTATTTGGTCAGGATTAGAATAAGGGTCATTATTCATTCTAATTATTTCTTTGATTGTGGCAACAATGTCTTCCACTGCCAAAATTCGATCTTGTTTTTCTATTTCTCGATCCTTTTTTGGTTTTAATTCTGGCAAGCGCGACCATAATTTCCAACGCCCAACCTTGCTTAAATCATACCTATCAAAATTAAAAAACATATTGAAAATAAGTTCGCGTGCTGAATCAGGATTTACCATCTCTCCAGATCTTAATCTTTGATAAATTTCCAACAAAGCTTCTTCTTGGGTTTTGGCTGGATCTTTTTTAAGAGTTTCTTCGATATAATTTATTTCATTTGAATCAAAACCAGAAAACATTTCTCTAATATCATTATCGCTATATTCGCCCAAAGCCTTAATCAAAGTAGTAGCGGGAACTTTTCTTTTGCGATCTATTTTTACAGAAATAACATCATTTCCTTCGGTTTCAAATTCTAGCCAAGACCCTCGATTAGGAATTAATTTAGCGCCAAAACATCTTTTCCCTTTATTTATACTTAAAGGAAAGAATACGCCTGGAGAACGAATTAATTGGGAAATTACCACTCTTTCTACTCCGTTTAAAACAAAAGTTCCCCTTTCGGTTAAAAGAGGAAAATTGCCAAAAAATATTTCTTGTTCTTGAGATCTTTTTGTTTTTAGATTAGTTAATTTAGTTCTAACTCGAAGCGGAGCTACAAAAGAGTCATTGTTTTCTTTAGCATCATAGCCAGTAGGATAGTTTGCTTTTCCTAATTTATAGTCAAGAAAATGAAGCTCAAATTCTTTACCAGTATAATCCTTGATAGGAGAAACCTCGCTAAAAAGATCTTTTAACTCTTCTTCCCAAAATTGCCGGCCGCTTTCTTGTTGCAAAAAAATTAAGCTAGGCAATGGATAAAAAATCTTACTCTTGGAAAAGTCTTTCATTTTAGTTTTCATAGGCTGGTTTTTTTATTTAATGATGGAACTGAAAACAAATTGGGCGTTTCAAACAAAAAAATACCCTGTTATTTATTTTTAGGGTTGAAACAAAAAATTAACAAAACCGGAATAAAAATTGAAAAATCAAATTGGCTTATTTAATTAATCTTAAAGTTAAAATAACCTTATCAACAAACCAATATCTTGTCAAGAGTTAAAACGTTCTATTTACTAACTGAAAATGCTTTAATTTTTTGGATTATTTCTTTTGCGTTTAAATCTAAAAAATAGGCTTGAAGCAGCTTTTTTAATAATACTTTTCTTTCAGACACGTCCATTCGAGGCAATTGTGAAATTAAAAAATCTTTTCTTTCTTGGTCAAGATTAATCAAGTCAATAAAAGATTTTAAGCTGTCGCTATATAAAATTTCCATTATTTTAAAAATTATTTATATTTTTTCCTTCTATTAAGTTTTTATATCTTGCTGAATTTTTTTGGGATTTTTCTAAAACACCAAGGTCGTCTGACTTATTTTTTGTTTCCATTTTATTTTTAAAAAATTCAATTGTTTGGTCAATTATTTGTCTAATTTTTCCTGAATCTTCCGGTTGATTTTCGATTTGAGTTATTTCTTCAATCCCCTTTTTGGTTCCTTTGGTAAGTTTAATATCTTGAAAAATTTCCTGGTTTTTTCTTTTTACATATTCATTGATGTTTTCTTCTGGATTTTCAAGAATTTCCAAAAATTTGGCAAAACGATAATTATTTATTTGTTTTTTATTTTCTTTTTCTAATTTATCAAAATCATCATTCAAATCTTTTTTAATTTCAGTATGCAAGGCGTTTCGGACAAAATTCTTTTTTTCATCTCTGTTGTAACTGCCGAAAAGATTTGTTTCAATGTCTCGCATCACTACTCCATTTCTTTTATAAATCGTATGCCCTAAAGAAAATAATCCTGGCTTTTTAATTTCCACCTTCCAGCCATATTTTTTCAAAACATCAATTTCTTCATCAGTTTTCAGATTTTTCATAAACTCTAACTTTTTCTCTCTAATAGAATCAAGAGAAACATATTCTTCCCGACTGGTTTTTGGGATTGTTTTTTCCGCTTCTTCTTTGAAATTGCGATCAGTAAAAGATTCTGCTAATTTTACCCCAGCTTCGGCTAAGTCTTGAATTTTTAAATTAGCGGTTATTTGAGCTTTTTCTAATTCTCCAGCCTTTCCTTTTCCAGATAAACTGACTGCCTTTGAGGCATAATCTTGCTTTTCTTTTTCGATAAAATTATTTATTTCTTTCATGGCTGAATAATAAGTTTCAACCAAAGGTTTTTCTTCAGATAATCCGGCAATAATATTATCGTATCGTTCGCTATCTTTTATTATTTCTAAATATTCTTTATCGTCAGCTAAATCATTCTCCCCTTTTTCATTTAAATAAAAACGGTAAATTGAAAAATCTGTTTCCGAATCAGGAACAATCCCTTTTTTCTCAAGCTGTTTTTTATTTTTTTGATACCAATATTGAGCAGATTTAATTTTAAAATCATCGGCTCGTTCTTTAAAAATAGCTAAAGCTTTAATTTTTATTTTTGAATCAAGTTTTGGCCCCAACAACGGCTCAATCGAATCTATCCCAATTTCGATTAAATCTTTTTCTAAATCACTAGTCTCTATTTGCGGCCATGTTTCTTTATTTTCCTCTTTTTCTTTTTTTCTTTCTTCTCTTGCTTCTCTTGCTTCTTTCGCTTTTTTGGCTTTTTCTTCAATGTGAGCTTTTGCTGTTTCTTTAAACTCTTGTATTTTTTCCTGTTGTGCTTCTTCTTTAATTCCTTGTTCGGTAATTTCTGATCCTAAAATAGTATCAGGGTTTAAATTTTTTATAATCTCTTCGGAGCTAGGCTCTGTTTCTTCTTTAAAATCAACATCTTCTTTTATTTCAGAAAAAGCATCTCCAGAAAGAACATCCAGATTAGTTCTTTTTAAAACTTCAAAATTTGGCTCTATTTCTTTTTTTGAATCAGAAGAATCACTAGAAATATCCAAATTTTCTTCTTGGGGATCAAAAAATTCTTTTTTGGCCATAATTTTCTTTTGCTTATTATGCTTTAATTATAAAATAAAAGAATTTAAAAATCAATTTAAATTAAGTATTTCCATAATTTCCGCTTCAACAATAGCTCGAGGACGTCCGTAACGGCTTCGCGATAATTGTTTTACTAGTTCAGCGTTTTCAAGGCTTCCTTTTTCAGGAGACAAAGTTTTAATTTTAAAAGGAGATGTTAATTTATTATTTAGCATCATTTTTATTAATACTTGAAAATTATCTAAGTTTAATAAATCAAATCTGGAAAATTCTGGAGAAAATTGCTTTTCTAAAAATTCCGCATCATCAGCTCCAACCCGAAAAGCAGCAAAAGTGCCCACATTTCCAATAACCGCATTTTTAATGCTTTCGGAAAGCTGGGGCATATATTGGTGGGCTAAAATTAAATTCAAGCGATATTTTCTAGCTTCAGATAAAATCGTGGCAATGCTTTCTGTGGTAAAGTTTTGAAATTCATCTAAATAAAGATAAAAATCTTTTCGATTTTCAGCTGGAATTTCTGCTCTTCTCATGGCTGCCATTTGCATTTTTGAAACTAAAATCAAGCCCAATAAAGAACTATTCAACTCCCCAGTGCGGCCCTTACTTAAATTGGCTAAAAATATTTTTTTATTATCCATTATTTCGTCCAAGTTAAATCCAGAACGATTTTGGCCAACAATATTTCGAAGCATTTCATTTTCCACAAATCTTCCAATCTTACTAATTACATATCCCAACATATCTGATTTGGTTGATCCGGTTGTTTGCTTCCATTCCCTAAGCCAAAAGCTTCGAACTAACGGATCGGAAACTTTTTGTAATTTTGCCTCCATAAATTTATCATCTGTAAAAATTCTAGGAATCTCGATTAAAGTTCCAGGATTTGTTTTGTCTGCCATTATCGCCAGCATGGCGTTTCTCATATAGTGCTCAAACATCGGACCAATCATTTCTGGAGGAAATAATCTATAAAAAATAGAAATCATTTCCGAAACAGCCGTATCTTTTTGTTCGGGAGTATCCCATTCAAGCATATTTAATCCGCAAGGCTTCTCTGTTTGAAACGGCTCAAAAAGGACAACATCCGAAGCCCTTTCTTTGGGAATAATGGCTAAAATATCTTCTACCAATTCTCCATGGGGATCGATTACGCCCACGCCATTCCCATTAACAATATCTTGCCTAATCATTTCTGATAAAAACCCTGATTTTCCTACCCCAGTCTGACCAACAATATAAAAATGACGGCGCCTGTCTTCGGCATTAGCAATATAAACATTTTTTTCTTGTCCGCGAAAAACAGTTTTACCCAACAAAATCGGACCAGATAAAAGCAAATCAGCTGGGGGCTCAACTTCTTTTGTTTCCGCCCATTTTATATAAGGGCTTTCCATGTGCGATAAAGGAAGATGATAGATACTGCTTAATTCTTCGCTATTTAAAATAATTTTCTGACTTTCGTCAAAATTTCGAAAAATATAATTATAAACCAACTGTCTGGCTTGATTGCCTTTTAATCGAATGGAAGAAAAATTATTAAGCGGAGAAAAAAATTGAGAAAATCCTGATTCCATATTTTGCAAAATCTCATCAGCTCGGCCAGGAATTTTCGCGCAAGCCAAAAGCCTGATATTAACATCAAAAAATGGCTTTTGAATTTTTGCCCGTAAAGCGGAAATTGTGGCATCATCAACTTTTTTTTCTTTAATTTTATTTTCCAGTTCTTTTTGTTTGGAAGATGGTGCTGTTAATAACTGGGTAAGAGGATTTTCATTGGCACCAGAAATTGCCGCATTAAGATCTTTGCCTTCAGAAATCAATTGAGAAATAACTGAATTTCCCTGGGAATGAACATCTGTTGTTGCTGCCCGAATAATCAACTGAATTGCGGCTCCCTCATCAGCTTTAATATTGGTTAAAGAGTTGGCAATTGCTTCTAAGGGATCTGTATTCAAATTAGCATAAGTATTCAAAGGAAGTAAAAAAGATTTTTTTAAGCGAAGATAACAAGCAGAAACATTAGCTTCGGGCTCGAAAATTGTATAATCATCAGGAATTTTTTGGACAATGGCCCCAGGATAAGCGCCTTCAACATATTTTGGCAAAGAACTGGCATAATTATTAGGAACAGCAATATAAAAGGAAATATCCTCTCCTCCCAATTCAGAGGCAATTTCTAAAACTGCTCTTGGCCGATCGGAAAATAAAGGCGTATCATTTTTAAAATAAAGAAAATTGGAAAATATTTGTTCCATTTTTCCAATCATTGCCTTAATATCTTTTTTTTCTTCGCCCTGTCTTTCGTATTTTGGCAATTGAATTGAAAATAAAGACATATCCAAGCTGGATTTTAGCCGACCCTTTTTTCTTTTCAAAAAAAAGAAAAATAATAATAAAAAAATCAAAATTATACCTGAAGCAAGAGCAACATAAAAAACAGGACTTTGGGGATAAATAATTTCCATAATAAACTGTAAATTTTTATTCTTTAGTTTTCGGCTTTTTCTTTTTGCTTAAAAATTTTTGAAACAAGCTTTCTTTAGCTAAAGCATCGTGAAATGAATCTAAAAGCAATGGGTCGTTTTCTTTTTTAATAGCTTTAATTGATTCTGATAATCCTTTTTCTTCGGCTAAATCTAAAAAAAATTTCATTTTTTTACTGATAATCGGATTAAGCCTGCTTAATTTTGCTGGCTCATTGGTTTGTTTTTTAACTACAGACTGTTTTTCCGAAACAGAATTTTTTTCCTCCTGAAGCGATTCTTTTTCTGGAGTAAATTTAGATTCAAAATTTGATTCAAAAAATTCTTGACTTTTTTCTTTTTCTATTCTTTTTTCTCGATTTTCCAAATTATCCATAATTTAATTTTAAGTTATTTTTACAGCTTTATTATAGCAAAGAGGCGCCAAAAACAAAACAAGAAATCAAGAATCGGTCATTTTCATATTTTGCAAAATTCCTAAACCAATAAAATCAAAAAGCAAATTGCTTCCTCCATAACTTACCAATGGTAAAGGAAGGCCGATAACCGGAAAAACCCCTAAATTCATTCCGATATTTATCAGCATATGGGAAAAAATAGCAATTGCCAGCCCAGAAGCAAATAAACGGGAAAAATTAGAATTGGCATTAAAAGCAATTTTAAAAATTCGCCAAAATAATATTCCAAATAAAGAAAGCAAAACTAAAACTCCGCAAAATCCCATTTCTTCGGCAATCGAAGAAAAGATAAAATCAGTGTGTGCTTCGGGTAAAAATCCATATTGAGTTTGAGATCCTTGGCCAATTCCCTGGCCGAATAGCCCGCCTGAACCAATACTTATTTTTGCTTGATTTTGGCTCCAGCCTTCACCTAAAAGATCTTCTTGAGGAGCAATAAAACTGAATATTCTTTGCTTTTGATAGTCTTTTAATAAAAATTGCCAAACCACGCCTAATAATAATAAAAACACTAAAAAAACAGAAATAAATTCCCTGATTCTAATTCCTGAGACTAAAAGCATTCCAATCCAAATTCCTAATAAAACAGCCACTGAACCAAATTCGGGCTGAAAAAAAATTAAAATTATTGGAAAAATAAAATAAAAACCTGATAAAATAATATGCTTTAAATTATAAAGTTCAATGTGGCGATGAGAAAAATACTTGGCTAAAATCAAAATAAGAATTATTTTCGTTGGCTCAATGGGATCGAAAGAAACCGGACCAATTCGATACCAAGATTTAATGCCTCTTATTTCTGGGGCGAAAAAAAATACTCCAATTAAAAGGATTAGGCAAATAAAATAAAGAAAAATTAATAAAAGAGGGTTTTCGCGCAAAATTCTATTATCAATAAAACTAACGCCAATCATGGCTAAAATTGAAATAATAAAAAATATTAATTGCCTGAAAAAATTAGTATAATCTCCAGCCGAAGAAGAACTGTATAAAGAAACGAGCCCAAACCCGACCAAAGCGGCCGCCACACTAAAAAGAATCCAATCAAATTTTTGTAATCTTACTCCTAAGTTCATTTTAATCGTTAAAAATTATTTTTAAAAATTCTTTTTCTTTGATTATTTTTATTCCTAATTCTTTAGCTTTTTCATATTTTGATCCGGGATTTTCTCCAACCACCAAATAATCAAGCTTTTTTGAAATTGAGGCTAAAACTTCTCCGCCCAAAGATTGAATTTTTTCTTTTGCTTGCTCTCGGCTCATGGATTCTAATGTTCCAGTTAAAACAAAGGTTTTATTTTTCAATCTTACGCCTTGTTTTTTTTCACCAATAATTTCAATCCCTTTACTTATTAAATTATTTAAAAAATCTAAATTATTCTTGTTATGAAACCAGTCATAAATAGAAAAAGCGACAATCGGGCCAACATCAGCTGTATTTTCTAATTCTTCAAGGCTGGTATTTTTTAATGTTTCTAAAGACCCGAATCGATTGGCCAAATCAAAAGCAGTTTTTTCCCCTACATTTCTAATTCCTAACGCATAAATAAATCGGCTAAAAATAATTTTTTTTCTAGATTGAATTTTTTCCACTATTTTTTGCGCTGATTTTTCGGCAAATCTTTCTAATGGCAAAATATCCCCCTCTTTCAAATCAAATAAATCTGAAGCATCAGAGATAAGCCCTTGTTCTAAAAATCGATTAATTATTTTTAAGCCAAGCCCGTCAATATTAAAAGCGCTTCGAGAAACAAAATGAGCCAAATATCTTCTTTTTCGGCTGAAACAGTCGGGATTAGGACAATACCAAATAACTTCTCCTGGTTTTTTTACAAGATTATCTCCACAAGCTGGACATTTTTTGGGCATTAAAAAATCTTTTTCTTTTCCGGTTCTTAATTCTGGAAAAACTTTAATTATTTCTGGAATCACATCTCCAGCTCGACCAACCACAACTGTATCTCCTATTTTTAGCCCTAAACGGTTAATTTCATCAGCATTATGCAAAGTAGCCCTGGTAATTATTGTGCCGCTTACAGCAATAGGTTTTAAAATTGCCACTGGAGTCATTGCTCCTGTTCTTCCAACTTGCACAATAATATCATTTACAATTGTTGTTCCCTGCTTTAAAGCAAATTTAAGCGCAATTCCTGCTCGAAACGATTTTCCAACTACTCCTAATTCTTTAAAAATTTTATTATTATTAATTAAAACAACAGCTCCATCTATTTCATACGGCAGACTATCTCTAATTTTATGCAAATGGTCATAGTAAGAAAAAACCTGATCAAGATTCGCACAAACCTTATTATATTTATTATTTGTTTTAAATCCCAAGGCTTTCAAAATTAAATGCTCTTGCTCGTGGGTTTCTTGGCCAAAATCTGTAATCAAAGAATAAATATCTGCTTCCATTTTTCTTTGCGCTGTAATTTTCGAATCAAGCTGGCGGATTGATCCCGCAGCCAAATTACGAGGATTGGCATAAAGAGGCAGTCCTTGTTTTTCTCTTTGCTGGTTTGTTTTTAGAAATTCTTTTTTAGAAATAATCGCTTCCCCGCGCACAATTATTTTCCCCAATCCTTTTTGTTTGATTATTTTTGCAACTTGATTTAATCCTGATTTTTTTAATTCTTTTTCCACTTGTTCAAAATTTCTTAATTTTAAAGGAATAGCTTCAATGGTTTTAATATTCGCGGTTACATTTTCGCCAATCTTGCCATCGCCCCTGGTTGAGCCAGCAGTTAAAACCAAGTTTTCGTAAACCAGCTCGATTGCCAGGCCATCTAATTTTGGTTCGCAGTAATAATCTATTTTTTCTTTCTCTGCTTCGGATAATAATTTTTTATTGCGCGATTCCCAATTTTCCATATCTTCCCGAGAAAAAGCATCGAAAAAAGACCGCATCGGCTCTTGATGAATAAATTTTTCAAAAACATCCAGCGGTTTCCCGCCAATTCTTTGAGTTGGAGAATCAAGAGTAATTAAATCAGGATATTCTTGTTCTAAATCAAAAAGCTCTTTTTTGAGAGCATCTAAAGCGCTTTCGGAAATTTCTTGCCTGTCTAGAACATGATAAAGGTGGCGATGATAATCAATCAGTTCCCGAAGCTTGGCAATTCTTTGTTTTGCCTCTGATTTGGTCATAGTCTTTAGTAGTTTATCTGTATTTTTCTAGTTGCCTGGTTATAAGCACCCATAGCATCGATAGTAGTTCCGGTTTGAGTACAATCTGCGCTTAAAATCGTATAAGTAAAAGAATAAGCGCTATCTCCGTTCACTGTGCCAGCAACAGGAGTATAATAAACGCAATTATTCAAACTAACATCGTATAGTGCTTTTTCAACTGCCGTATCAGCACAATGAAAAGCTTTAACTGAATCGCCTGTTCCGCCGGTTATTTTTGTTGATCCAACAATTATTCCAGAAACACTTAAAGAAAACCCCATCAAAATTGAGATCATAATAGTGATCATATATAAAGAAACTCCTTTCTGATTCTTTTTTGTTTTTTTAAAAATACTCATATTAAGGACCAAGATTTAAATTTCTTTGCGAAGCAGTTGTTTGAATAATTATTTCTGGAATCGGACTAACCCTTTTACTAGTTGAAAGCATATCCATCATGATTGTTACTTTTGGCTGATTGCCAGTTGAATCTCCAGAAACACTAAAGCTTAGTCCTCCAGAGCTTATTTTTACTTGGCTAGAAGTTAGCTCCATAGCTGTAGCCGCATCAGCACTGCCATAAGTCATCCCAGCATCAGTAGATTTTTTAACTTTTATTTTGTTATCGCTTGTGTCTAAATAAAATTTGATACATTTATAAGTAGCGCTGGGGTTGTCATATCCCAAAAAATAAATTGTTCCAGTACTGACATTATAATTAAGATTGGCAGTGCCTGTGCAAGAACCAGCCACATTTCCTAAATAACCATCGTCACGATAGGCCATTCTAATAGCTTTATACATATATTCCATAGCATGGCTAGACTCATTTAATAATTGCTGGTTTTGTAAAATCCTGGCCTGAGTATTAATTGAATTTGTAAACAAAACAACTAAAGAAACTGACAAAACCAAAAAGATTGCCATTGAAGCCAAGACTTCAACCAAAGTAAATCCTTTAATTTTTGATTTGTTTTTCTTTACCATTTCCAATTATATAAATCTTCTTTAATTGTTGTTTGTCGGTTTCCGGTCCAATAAATATTTACCGTAACATGAAGAATATTTCCGTCAGCATCAATACAAATTTGCCTTCGATAAGGAGTCATTGTGCCAGAACTGCCATATTCATAAAATCCGTTATTAATCCAAAGATAAGAACCATTATTATAAGTTGATAAAATGGTGTCGTTATAATCTGCTTGGCATCCATTGGTCTGGCCGCTACAACTTCCACAAGCAGTTAATCCTGTATCCCAAGAAACAGCGCTTACCCAATTTGTATCTCTAATATTTCTAACTATTTCTATTCCCTCTTGACCCAATAAAGAAGCAACGTAAGTATCTTTGACTTGTTTGGTTTGCTGGGTATATTTTGCAGCCGCAGAATAAATTCCTAAAAAAGCAATTGATACAACCATGAGAGAAACCAAAGTTTCAATTAAAGTAAAGCCTTTAGAAAAAAATCTTTTAAAAAAATATTTTGAGACTTTGAATTGAACGCTCATATTAATTAGTAATGTCTATTCGACCAGCATTATTTATTTTTACCACTTTTTTCCTAGCCGGATTACTGCAATTGGCTTCATTTTCCGGGGCAATCACAATATAAATATCATCATTGTTTACTGCTGAATCCATATAAACAGCTGGCGCTGGGGGCACAGCCGTAACGCTTATTGTTCCAGATCCGATAACCGTGCCATTATTTTTTAATTCGCAAATTTTTGCTCCTTTCTCAATATTAACAATTTCAAAAATAGAATCTGCTGGCGCAGAAGTACTATAAGTAAAATTGCCGGTTCCTTTATTAGTGTTATTTTTAAATAAAATATATGAACTATTGCTGGCTGTATTAAAATAAATTCCATAAGCATTATAATTAGCGCTTAATCCTTGGCCAGAAATAGCCATTCCCATTGTTCGCCTTAAATCCTGAGCTAATTTCTGAGAAACTCTATCTAAAATCAAAGCATCGTTTCCATTTTTATAATTGGCAAACATTATTCCAGATAAAATTACTAAAATAGAAACAACCGTAAGCATTTCTACTAATGTTAGCCCCTGGCAAAGCTTTTTTGAAAAAAAAGAATGTTTTTTATTTTTTGGTTTTAAAATTTTAAGCATATTACCTGCCAAAACTTAAAGAAAGATACCAATTAATAAGACTTGATCCGTAAAAAATCGCCAAGAAACAGCCAATAACCAAAAATGGACCAAAAGGAACTGCTGACTTTAATTTTCTTTTTTTGCCAGCCACTAAGATTAATCCAATTATAGCACCGAAAAGAAAAGAAATGAATAGTCCGGGAATTATGTTTGGCCAGCCAAGTAAAAGCCCGAGAATAAAAGCTAATTTTACGTCCCCGAACCCCATGGCTCGGCCCTGGGAAAAAAACCATAAACAAAAGAAAAAAGCGCAAGCCCCTAGGGCAGAACAAAAATACCAAAGCAAATCATTGGCTGAAAATATACCCCAAAAATAATTAAATAAAAGCCAAACAACAATTACAATTAAACCGCTAAGAGTAAATTCATCTGGAATAAGATAATGCTTTAAATCATAAATAAAAATAAGCGTAAAAATCGAAGCAATGGCAAAATAAAATAAAGCTTGATAAAAATTAAATCCCAGCCCGATTGTAAAAAGACTTACCTGAAAATAATTATAAATAAATAAAAAAATTAACCCTACTGCTAATTCCACCAAAGGATATTGAAAAGAAATTTTTTTCTGGCAATAACGGCATTTGCCTTTTAAAAAAACAAAACTTAATAAAGGCACAAGATCGTTCCAATAAAGAGTGTGCTTGCAAGCCGGGCAATAAGAGCGGCCCTTTAAAAAACTTTGTTTTTTTCCAATTCTCCAGATTACGCAATTCAAAAAACTACCGACAATAAGACCAAAAATAAAAATAAAAATTGTTTCAATAATCATAACTTAATTTTAGCATATTAATATTAATATTCACAAATATTATTATTTTTTAAAAACTAAAAATTTATAGCCTAAAAAATTTATAAAAGTGGAGAAAATAATTGCCAAAGCCTTTACTATATTCAACCAGAAATATCCCCCTCCAAAATAGCTGAAAAAAGTAGTCCCCCAAAAAACTATGGCCGTATTGATTAAATTGGCCCCCAAACTGACGGAAAAAAACAAAAAAAGTTCGGGTGATATTTTTTTACCAGAACTTTGAAAGGTCCAAAATTTGTTTAAAAAATAAGAATTGATTACCGCCACTCCAAAAGAAAAAGAATTAAAAACAATCATTAATGGTCCGGAAAAAATATTAAAATATGCAGTTAAATAATTTAAAACTAAAAAATCAAGAGCAGTGTTTAAAATTCCCACGATTAAAAATTTGATAAACTCATAAATTCTTCTACTTAAAATTCGGGCCAAAAACATAATTGCCACTGTCAGAAATGGCAAAATCAATAAAAGAAAAATTTCTGGACGATGAAAAACAAAAAATATTTTTAAAACTTTAAAAATAAAAAACCCGGAAATTTCAGTTAAAATTAGGGCCCAAAAAAGATCTTTATAAAATTCGGCATCAATTATTTTTTTTGTTCCATAATCGCCTCGAAAAATATTTCTTTTTATTTTTAAAGAATCCCAAAAAATATTCCAAATGCTTTTAATTCTTAAAGTGCTTTGTTTTTCATCTTGCCAGGCAATGGGCATTTCTAAAACTTTATAATCCAAAAGGTTGGCAATACAAAGCAATTCTGTGTCAAAAGCAAAACCATTAATTTTTGCTTTGGCAAAAATATTTTTACCAGCTTCTTTTCGAAATCCTTTGAATCCGCACTGCGTGTCTTTATAATCAGCTAATCCTAAAATTACTTTTATAAAAAAATTAAATCCTTGACTTAAAATTTGGCGCAAAAAGGGTTGTTTTTTTAAAATTTTTGCGCCCTTTATTCTTCGTGAACCAATAACTAAATCATATCCTTTTGACAAATTGGCAAGCAAAGGAATTATTTCAAAAATCGGCGTAGAATTATCAGCATCTAAAAAAATCAAATAATCCCCTTTGGCTTGGATTATTCCCTCTTTTACCGCCCCACCCTTTCCTTTATTTTTTTCATAACTAATTACTTTTAAAAAAGAATTGTCTTTTGCTATTTCTTGAGCGACTTTTTTTGTTTGATCTTGCGAGCCATCATTAACAATTAAAATTTCCGCTTCAATTTTTTCTTTGTTCAAAAAAGAAATAATGCCGGCCAAAGTTTTCGGCAATCTCTTTTCTTCATTATAAGCGGGAATAATAATCGAAATCATAATGATTATTTATAATTCAAAGTTGTTTCTCCGTTGCCAAAAACAAACATTAAAGAAGGTGTAATCCAAAAAATGGTTTGATTTTCTTTAAGGCTTTGCCATTTTGGAAAATAAGAAAAATTAATAAAAATACCCGAATTGCTTGTTGTTTCTAGTTGTTCATTTTGAATTTTTCCTTCTAGGGGTTTTACTTGCCATTTATTCGGACTGATTTTAGCAATCAAATCATAAACTTGATTGATCTCTGAGGAATCTTCTTTTGTTTTTACGAAATAAAAATTATCACTTAAATTTGGACAGTTATTATCGGAATCAAGAAAAATAATCGGTTTATTAAATTTTTGCCAATATTCCATTTGCGCCATTGAGGGGCAATATTGGCCATCATTATTATAGCTGACCAAATATCCTCCTAAACGCTCTTGATCTTCTTTAGAAACTGTTTTTAACCCTTTAGGAGTATAAATAAGCGGATGGTCAAGAGAAAAACCAGCGTTTTGCCACTGAAGAGAAAGGTCGGCAAAGCTTAATTTTTTAAATATTCCCCCGCTATCCACGAATAAAAAGGGACGATAATCTGTTTCTCCAAAAAAAGGCGATGTGTTTTTTATTTCAATCAAAGTAAAACGGCCAAAAGTATTTTTAATAATAGCCAAATCGTTGTCATCAGAATTTACAAAATCTATAAGCGGAACTGATCGAGCATTTTCCGCCACAATATATTTTATTCCATAAATTGCTAATTTATTTATTTCGTCTTTTATTTTCTTAACTTGGCCAGCATTAATTGCCTCAATTGTTTGAGGATCTTTGTCGTCGCTTTTATTATCAAAATAAACAATACTCATTAAGTTGGAATAATCAAATAAAAGACCGGTTTCGGAATAAATATAACGCCCAGAAAGGCTAGACTCGTAAAGCAATCCGCGGGCATTATAAATTCCTGCTTTCGGCAAAAGATAATCAAAATAATGCTTGGTTAATAAGGCATTGGAATCAAGGTCAACCAAGACTCGACCAGTTAAATTATTATCTTTTAAATAATTTGTTAATTTAATAGCATCGGAAATATCTTGACGATAAGCATTCGAATCAGGATTAAGATCGTTTTGGAATTTTTTAACATCAAAAAAATTAAGATTAATAGAAACCATCAAACAAGCCAAATAAACAATAAAAATTTTTGCCCAAGGGATACGAAATAAAAAATGATTTTTTTTCCAAATACTCCAATTATTAATCCAATGACCAAAAGAAACAAATCCGCAAGCACTGATAAAAATGTTGATAACCGCCACATCGGAAACAAAACGATAATAATGAATCGGCAATTTAATCAAATAATTAATCACGTCTCTGGGAATAAGCAACAAAGAAGCAATAAATAAAGCTGGTAAAAAATAAGATTTTTGTTTAATTAGCCGAATAATTCCTAAAATTGAAAAAATAAACAAGAAAAGACCAAATAAAAATTTCGGGAAAATGCCAAAAAAAGGATCAACGCCAGTTGTGGTTACAATGTTTTGAGCCGAAGTATAGCCAATATTTAAAAGAAAAGGGGCCCACCAAAAACTGGTTAAAATGGCAGAACCGAAACCAAAAATAAACAGCTGTTTCCATATTTGGCGGAAATAAAAAAGTGCATAAACAAGCAAAACAAAACAAAAAAATAAAGCTGTAAAAATATGGCTTAAAACAAGAATAGAAAATAAAACAATTGACCACAATAAATATTTTTTATTTTTCGTCTGTCGGGTTTTTTCTAGTGTTCCAAATAAAAAAATCATTATTGGACAGGCAAAAGCATTAAGAAACAGGCCAACATTCATTTGCGAGGTCAATCCCAAACCATTGTTGCCAATAAGAAAAAGAGCTAAAAATCCAAAAATAATACTTGCTTGGGTTGTTCTTTTATCGTTAAAGAAAACCTGGGCAGTATAATAAACTGAAATTAAAAAGAAAAACGGCAAAAGAAAAAGAATAAAATTAAAACACAGAGGCAAGGGCAATGTTTTAAAACTAAATAAATGGACCAAACAAACTATTAAATAAGGCAAAGGATTATAAAAAGTAAAAATAGGATAGCCGGCAAATCCATAAATATTAAAAGCGCTTATTCTCCCCTGCTCTAATAAATAAAGCATTTGCTCAACTAAATAATAATGAGCGGGCAGGTCCCAACCAATCAAAATTTGATTAGTTAAAATCGGACTTAAAACATAAATTAAAATCCCGGACACTACTGCCCAGAGTAAAAAATTATCATTAAATATTTTTCTAAAATCAAAATTAAAACTCATAATAAAAAATATTGATTTTTTAATTAAATCATTATTTTTGGTTTATTGCAACTTTGTTTTTTTAAAAAAACAAAACCTCCCAAAAGGGAGGTTAAGTTAAAATTTTAACTAGTTGCAAGTGCCATGGCTAACAGTACAAGAAACGTTTGTGCTTCCAACCAAGCCATTACTGTCAACACAGTATGAACCGCCTCCATTTAAAGGGGTTTGGATGCAATATCCAGCTCCACTGATAGCAATATTCATAATGCGAGTACCAGTTACTTGAGTGCCAATATCACTGAAAAGTCTAGAAGCATCACCATAAGAAGCATTCATAAAATGAGATGCATTTGTTAAATCTCCTGGAGCAGTAATTGCAGCAGAACAAGCAGTTCCAGAACAATAAGCACCATTGCCAGCAGTAAATTTAAAGAGCTCGGCTGTGGTTCTTATTTGATCCATATTAGCTTTAATTCTAGCATCTCGAGCGGAACTATTAGCTCCATTCATAGATACAATAATCAAGCCGGACAAAATACCAATGATCGCGATTACGACCAAAAGCTCAATTAAAGTAAAACCTTTTTTTGATGTCATTTTTTTGAAATGTTTTATTTTTTTATTTATCCGACCTTTGTTTGTGTTTCCGAATCCATTTTACCAAGGGAAAATAGTTTTCGTCAAGCAATTAGAGAAAATAAAATCCCCTTTTTTTTAAAAGAAGATTTTATTTTAAAAATTTAGCGACAAGTAGTAACCGCGCCAGAACAATTAGATAAAGTTCCGGTTAAACGTGTTGAATTTCCAGCACTATCAACACACCAATAAGTGCTAGTACTTCCTGTGGGCCAAATAGAATAAACTGCGCAATAACCAGTGGCAGTTGGGGCTGGAATTGTCGGCTGAGTTGCCGGAGCTTGAGTAAGAATGTCAGCAATAAGAACCGAAGCCGATGTTCCGGCTCCGCTATAACCAACATAAGTATTTGGTGATTGGCCTAAAGAATAAAGCATGGCCACAGTTCTTAGTTGGTCCAAATCAGATTGGATTCTTGCGTTTTTTGCTGAATTATTTGCACTGCTCATAGATACGATAATCAAGCCGGACAAAATACCAATGATCGCGATTACGACCAAAAGCTCAATTAAAGTAAAACCTTTTTTTGATGTCATTTTTTTAAAATTTGAATTTGTCTTTCGACCTTTTGTTTTTATTTCTAAATTTATTTTACCAAGCATAAACTACATAAGTCAAGAATTTTTAGAAAATAAAATCCCCTTTTTTCAAAGGGGATTAAATTTATTTAAGCTTATGGACAAGCAGTAGCAGCAGCACAAGCAGCTGAACCTACTTTTCCAGTAGAATCAACGCACATTGTGCCTGAATTCATTACTACAGAAAAACAATAAACTCCTGTTCCAGCAACAAATTCTATGTCACCACTGGTTTGATTGCTAATATCTGTATAAAGCATCAAGCCATCACCAGTTCCGGTAAAATTGGTAGCCACACCAGCATCGCCAGTTCCATAAGTGCCATTGGTGTTGTAATAAAGCGCGCCCACGGTTCTCATTTGATCCATGCTAGTTTTGATTCTTGCGTCTTTGGCAGAATTTTGAGCTCCACCCATAGACACGATAATCAAGCCGGACAAAATACCAATGATCGCGATTACGACCAAAAGCTCAATTAAAGTAAAACCTTTTTTTGATGTCATTTTTTTGAAATGTTTTATTTTTTATTTATCCGACCTTTGTTTGTGTTTCCGAATCCATTTTATCAAATAATAATTTAATTACAAACATTAAGTAGGAATTGTGGTGCTGATCTGGTAAATAGGCAGTAAAACCGCAGCCACCAAAAATCCAACCATAACTGCTAATCCGATAATCATTATCGGTTCTATGATACTGGCCAAAGAGTCAATAAAAATTTCAGCCTCTCTTTTAAAAAATCTAACAATATTCAAAAGCGAAGAATCAAGTCGGCCGGTTTTTTCTCCCACCGAAGCCATTTGCACAAACAAGGGCGTTACTTCCCTTTCATGGATTGTAAGGGCATGACTGATACCTTCTCCCTTAATAACCCTATTTTTAGTGTCTAAAATAATCCGGCGATAAACATTATTGCCAATCAAATCAGCTACTACTTCCAAGGCATCGGCAATCGGAATGCCCGCAGAAATTAAAGTTGATAAATTTTCAGCAAAACGAGCAATATAAAGATTTCTAAAAAAATTGCCAAAAACAGGAAGCTTTAAAATTAAAGCGTCAAAAACATCTTTTCCTTCTTTGGTTCTAGGATAATAATAGAAAAAGGCTCCAATTCCTCCGGCCACTGCCACTGCCAAATACCATTGATTAACAAAAAAATCAGAAATAGCAATTATTATTTTTGTAGTAAACGGCAATGATTGTCCACTAGAAGTTAAAACTTTGACCAATCCAGGTACAACAAAAACCATAATCACAATAAAAATTAAAACAAAAATAATTAAAATTACAATCGGATACGTCATGGCTCCCATGGCTTTGGTTCTTATGTTGTATTCACTTTCTACATGATCCGCTGTTCTTTCCAAAATCTTCGGCAAATCACCTGATATTTCCCCAGATTTTACCATATTCACATAAAAAATAGAAAAAATTTCAGGATAGCGGGAGAAAGCTTTTGATAATAAAGTCCCGCCTCGAACATCAGCTGCAACACGAGCAATTTTTTCTTTCATTTTCTTGTTATTTGCTTGATTAGCTAAAGCATCTAATGCTTCGGCCGGAGAAACATTGCTATCAATCATAATTGCCAGCTCTCGAGAAAACATCACAATATCTTTTTGGTTTATTCGATTAAAAAATGGCAAAGAAAATTTTAAATCGCCAAATGATTGGGTTTCTTTTTCTTCAAGAGAAACAGCAAACAATCCTTTATTGCTTAACGCATCTAAAACCTCTTCCCGATTAGAAGCTTCCATGGTTCCGACAATGGTTCGGCCCTCAAAATCTTTGGCTTGATAAAAATATTTCATTGTAATATTATTTTCTTTAATTCTTTAACATTTGGAGAATAATTTAATGCACTTTCCAAGGTAACTGTTTTTTTTCTGACTAATTCAGCCAAAGCTCTATTTAAAGAAATCATTCCTAAATCTGAAGAAGTGTCTATAACTAAAGGCAATTCATAAACCTTGTTTTCTCTAATTATATTGGCTACTGCTTGGGTGTTAAATAAAATCTCACAAGCAGGTACAGTGCCTCCATTTAAAGAAGGAATTAATCTTTGGGAAACAATACCTAATAATGAGCTTGAAAGCTGGGCTCGAATTTGATTTTGCTGTTCTCCGCTAAAGGCATCCACAATTCTATTTATTGTTTGCGAAGCTGAATTAGTGTGTAAAGTAGCAAAAACCAAATGACCTGTTTCAGCTGCGGTTATGGCTGTAGCAATAGTTTCCTGATCTCTCATTTCCCCTACCATAATTACGTCTGGATCTTCTCGAAAAGTTGATTTCAATGCTCTAGAGAAAGAAAGCGTATCAGCTGATAACTCTCTTTGGCTGATAATCGCTTTATCATGTTCAAAAATATATTCAATTGGATCTTCAATAGTAATAATATTACAAGCCCGAGTACGATTAATTTGATCAATCATTCCAGCCAAAGTCGTACTTTTTCCATGACTAGCCGGACCAGTAATTAAAACAAAACCTTGCATTGCTTCTGTAAAACGATGTAATTGCTGGGGTAAGCCCAATTCTTCCAACCCTCTGATTTTATTTGAAACAGTTCGAAGCGCAGCAGCAAATGTTCCTAATTGGTAATAAATATTAACCCGGAAACGACCAACCCCGGAAAGTTCATAAGAAAAATCTATTTCTTTTTGTTGAAAAAATTTTTCTTTTTGAATATCGGTTAATAAAGATAAACAAAGCCCTTCTGTGTCAGCAGCTAATAATTTTTTATCTTTAGGCAAAGCTATTAATTTTCGATTTATCCTTAAAACTGGAGGATGACCAGCAACCAAGTGCAAATCCGATGCCCCTTTTTGTATAGCTAAGAATAAAAGTTGTTGTAAATAATTATTATAATCCATTTTTTTAATCAGTAACCCTTAAAACTTCTTCCAAGCTCACCTCCCCGGCTAAAACTTTTAAAATCCCATCTTGTCTCATCGTAATCATTCCCTGCCTTTTTGCTTCAGCAGAAATTCTCATTTCGCTTGGATCTTTAAGAATAATCACTTCTAATTCTGGTGTCATTTTTAAAATCTCAAAAATTCCTATTCTTCCCTTTTCCCCTTTCATATTGCATTTTGGACAACCAACTGGTCGATAAATATGAATATCGCTTAGGTCTACTGATTTTTTAGCTATTTCCGGCATTTCTGCTATTTGATTTAAAATAAATTTTTCAATTTCTTTATTCGGTTTTATTTTTTCTTTACAGTAAGGGCATAAACGCAAAGCTAATCTTTGAGCAATAGCAATGTTTAAACTGGCTGGTAAAAGAAATGGCTTTACTTTCATATCAATCAAACGAGGCACTACCCCATTAGCATTATTAGTATGCAAACTTGATAAAACAACGTGACCTGTTAAAGCAGCTTGCACTGCCAATGAAGCTGATTCTTCGTCTCTAATTTCACCAACCATAATAATATCTGGGTCTTGCCTGACTACAGATCTCAACCCCTGGCTAAAATCATATCCGATTTCCGGCCTGATTTGAGATTGATTTATTCCTTCAATAAAATACTCGATTGGATCTTCTAAGGTAATAATATTAAATTCTGGATTATTCATTTCTTTTAAAATAGAATAAAGAGTGGTTGTTTTTCCAGAACCGGTTGGACCAGTGGCCAAAATCATTCCAAATGGCTTTTTAATAGCTTCTCGCAAAATACTGATATTTACACCCATCATTCCTATTTCTTCATAAGTTCTTAATCCTTCGCTTGGATCTAATACCCTGATAACTACTTTTTCGCCTAATTTAGTTGGAAAAGTAGAAACCCTGAAATCAACTTCTTTACCATCGATTCGAGCAGAAAAACGGCCGTCTTGGGGAATTCTAGTTTCATCTATTCTCATACTACTCAAAATTTTTATTCTGGCCACGATAGAAGGATGGGTATGAATGGGTAAAAAAAGAGAAGAATAAAGAATTCCATCCATTCGAAAACGAATACGAACTTGTTTTTCGGCTGGCTCAATATGAATATCCGAAGCCTTGCCATCAACTGCATGGCGCAAAATCACGCCCACCATTTTTATAATCGGAGCTTCATCGTCTAATCTAGCAATATCAACATTTTCATCTGTTTTTTTGAAAAGAGGGGTTCCGGTCTCTGATCCTAGCTCTATTTCCAATTCGGTTAAAGCTGCTCCCACTTCTTGCTCGGTGCTGCGGTATTGTTTTAAATATTTTTCAAATTGCCGATTATTAATCAAATAAAAATTTACCTTGTATCTTTGCTGTCTGGCTAAAAAATTAATTGCTTCGCGAGCTTTGATATTTTCTGGATTAACAATTCCAAATTGTAAAATTCCTTCTTCTATTTTCAAGGGAACAGCTTGATAAAATTGGGCTGACTCTTCGGGAAATAAAGATAAAATTTCCAAAGGAATGATTAAATCTTCTGCTTCTTCAAAAACAGGCAAATCATAAATCTCTGATTTTACCTTATTAAGTTCTTGCTCGCTTAATATTTTTTTAATTAATAAAAAATCCTCTTCATTGGTTCCAACAAATTCTTCTTTAAATTCCTTTTCCAGGCTAGAGGCCTGGTCTTCGGTAATTATTTTTTTCTCAACTAATTTTTGAATTAACATGAAATAGGGTTAATTAAAGAACCAATCTGCCGGCATTATTTTTGAGTACTTGGAGGCAAAAATGGATTGACTCGGCCGGGAGTAACTTCTAGTCCAGTACTATGGCGAAAGGCTGGATAATCAGGAAAAGCTTCTAAGTTTAAAAAGTTTTCTGCTTTTAGAAACTCAAAATCAATATTAATTGATGGAAAAGATTGAGTTGGAGATTCTGTGGGTGTTAAAATTGGAGCCAAAGAAGAAGAATTGTTTTTTGTATACCAATAAACGCCAAAGCCTATTAAAATTAAAAGTAAAAGTATCAAGAAGATAGGCTTGGTTTTCTGCATTTCTGATTTTTTTGAATCTTGTAAAATGTCCATATTAATAAGAATAAATTTCTACATTAATTGTATAAGGGGTAATAATCGATCCCCCGGAAAAATTAATTGATTGCACAGAAATTAAATAAGCTTGTTTTTCAAATATATTCAATAATCCCTTTAGCTGGTCATAGGTACCGCTAACAGAAATAGTTACCTTTGTTGATTTAACGGGACCAGCAATTCCAGTAGAAGAGGATGGCCGAGATACCTGCTGAGACGAAGAAGAGCTTTCTGATGGAGATTTTATTTTTTCCGATCCAGCATCTACTGCGCCAACCATTAAAGACGATCCGCTAAAGACAAGCGAAGTTAAAGACATACCGCTTCGCGAAATAATGTCTCTAAAAAATATCTCCATTTTTGAAGCATAAAAAGGATCTGCAGAAAAATTATCATCAATTCTTTTTTCCATTTCTGCCCAATTAGCTTCTTGAAGGGATTGTTCGGCGGTGCGAATTTCTAAATTATGGCTAGCCCCAAGCTTTTCAATATTTTTTAAATTATTAATTTCTGATACCTTTTTTTGAGTGGCTACATATTTAGGCATATCCAAAAAATAGACAATCGCTCCAGCTCCGATTAAAAGGATTAAAGAAGCTATTAATAATTTGTTTATTTTTTTATTCATTTTTATTTTAAAATTTCCGGTCTAACAACCAGATTAATAGAAAATGTAACTCCCCCCTTATCTGCCATTCTTATATTAGAAATATCATATCGCTCAATTGTTGTTTGGTTGTTTTTTAAAATCGCAATCTGCTGGATTAATGGCTGAAAATCATTAACTACGCCGTCTAGAGCTACTGTTCGAGAAATAGGGTCTAAACTAAAACCAGTAAAATAAACTTGGGGATGGACCCATTTTTCAAAAGCATCAAAAAATTTTGAAGCAAACGGGCGTTTTTCCATTAAAATTTTATAATCATTAACTTTTTTCCCAATAGCAATCAAATCTTCTTCGGAATAGCCACTACTTTCGCTTTTTTGTTTTGCAATTTGCGCTTGAATTTCTTGGATTTCAGCATTTTGCTGTTTTTCAATAAAAAAATGAAAATATGCAAAAATACCTATTGAAGCAATCAAGGCAACAATAGACAGAGCAAAAAGAATATTCACCACTGGAGAAGAAGGATCTTTTTCTGCTGAATTTAATTCAATAGCCATGTTATTTTTTTAAAAAATATCAAACAAAAAATAATTATCTTTATTTATTGTATTTTATAATAATTTCTTTTTTTTGACAAATAAAATTATCAAACATCATATTTTTTTAAAGCCTCGCCCAAAGAAATTGCAAAAGTAGGATTAATATCTTCTATTTTTTTATTTAAAAAAGATGGATAATTAACAGCACTAAAAGCAGATCCCAAAGAAATTTCTATTCCTGCAAAATCTTCTTCGTCAAAAATATTTTTAAAATATTCTACTATCCCCGGCATGCGCGAAGTGCCTCCAGCTAAAATCATCCTTTTTATTTTTACCCGTTCAAGATTTTGAAAATCAATTACTACTTTTTTGATTCTTTTAGTAATAATTCCAATCACTGGGGCTAAAATTTGAGCAACATCATCACGTTCATTATTAAGCAATCCGTTTTCTTTTTTTATTTCTTCAGCTTCTTTAATCCCGATTTCCAAATCTTCGGCTAATTTTTCTGTTAAATCTTTTCCAGCCGTATCAAAACTATAACTTGTTTTAACAAAACCATTATCAACCACAGAAACAATTGTACTTTGATATCCAATTTCTACAATACAAGTTGTTGGATCTTCCGGCTTAATTAAGCATCTTTTTAATCCCCAAGCTTCGGCCTCTAAAGAAGTTAATTGTAACCCTACATTTTCAGCAATGGTTCTGTATTGATCAACCAGCACTCGAGGAATAGCCATTAATAAAATTTTATTATTTTCCTTGGTACAATCTTTGCTAATACATTGCCAATCCAAAGCCACATCATTCATTGGCAAGGGAATATATTTTCTGGCCTCAAAACCAACAGCGGTTTGTAATTCTTTTTTGGTCATTGGTGGAAGTTCAAAGCTAACAAAAAAAGTTGAAAAATCGGGAAGTGAAAAAATCGCTTTTTTAGCTTTTATTTCCGCTTCATCAATTATCGCTTTTAAAGCTTTGGAAATAATATCAATAGATGGGTTTAAATTGTTTTTATCAAAATTTCGAAAAGATTGACTAGCAGCAATATCTAAATTAAGCTCTCCGTAATTTCTTAATTCCGGCAATCCCTTTTTTGCGGCAAGCTCTACCACTCGTATTGATTTTGTCCCAACGTCTATCCCCAAGCTGTTATTTTTTTGTTTATCACCAAAAATAGCCATGTTTTATTTTTTTAAATTATATCATCTTTGTTATAATATTAGCAATATGTTGAAAATAAAAAAAGAGTCATTGAATATAAAGCCCTTGTTTTTGTTTTTAAAAAAATATTTATTGGATTTAATTTTTCCTAAAAAATGCCTTAATTGTAAAAAAGAAGGGACTTTTTTTTGCGAAGATTGTTTTTCTTTAATTGATATAAACCCTTTTCAGTACTGCTTTTGCGATCACCCCCAAAAAATAATAACACCTGGACAATGTCCAAAATGTTCTAAAAAATTTTTAAACGGGATATATTCTGCTGTTGATTTTCAAAACCCTCAAGTTAAAAATTTGATTTATAATTTTAAATATCAAAACCAATTAAAAGAATTAGCCTATCCCCTTTCTCTTTTAATTTTAATCCACCTATATTTAATTAAAAAATATTTTCCTCCTAATTCTGTGCTTGTTCCGGTTCCGCTTTTTTTAAAAAAGAAAAAACGCCGAGGATTTAATCAGTCCGAAGAAATAGGAAAAATAATTTCTAAAAAAATAAAAATCCCTTTAATCCTTGATAATTTAATCCGAATTAAAGATACCTTTCCCCAGGCAAAATTGAACAAAGAACAAAGACAGGAAAACATAAAAAATGCCTTTGTGGTTAAAAATAAAAAAACTTTTCAGAGAAAGATAGTTTTTTTATTAGATGATGTTTATACTACTGGAGCGACAATGCAAGAATGCGCTAAAATTTTAAAAAAATCAGGAGCCAAGCAAATTTGGGGCCTTACCGTGGCTAGAGAAATAAAATAAAGCAATTATTGACCAAAAAGCTTATTTTAGATAGAATGTTTTTATCATTGACGTTTCTTTTATTTTAAAAATCAATGATTTTAGGAGGGATGCCAGAGCGGCCGAATGGGATAGTCTTGAAAACTATTGTGGGGAAACCCACCGAGGGTTCGAATCCCTCTCCCTCCTCATTTTTTTAATATCGTCATTTAGGGCGTTATTAAAAAAATATTTAATGAATTAGAGGGTTCGAAGGCGGAGCTGTGACGACAGCGAGCCCGGCCTGAAGAAATTTTCACCAGAAAATTATCTGAAGGCGAATCCCTCTCCCTCCTCATTTTTTTAATATCGTCATTTAGGGCGTTATTAAAAAAATATTTAATGAATTAGAGGGTTCGAAGGCGGATTTATTTTTTTATATTTTATTAAAAATTTTTGGAGAGGTGCCAGAGTGGTCGAATGGGGCACCCTGCTAAGGTGTTAGCTGTGAAAACGGCTCGGGAGTTCGAATCTCCCCCTCTCCGCTCTAATTTAAACATTATTTTAGGATGATGTTTAAAATAATATTAAGATAGATTGGGAGATTCGAAGCCGGAAGTCCGACAGGACTGAGGCCGTACTTGAGAAAACTTCAGCAGAAGTTTATCGAAAGCGAATCTCCCCCTCTCCGCTCTAATTTAAACATTATTTTAGGATGATGTTTAAAATAATATTAAGATAGATTGGGAGATTCGAAGCCGGAAGTCCGACGGGACTGAGGCCGTACTTGAGAAAACTTCAGCAGAAGTTTATCGAAAGCGAATCTCCCCCTCTCCGCATTTTAAAAACACCCTTGGGGGTGTTTTTTAAATTACGAAATATTATTGCTATTTTTCTTCTTCTTTGAAGGCGATATTGTTTTCACTCATTCCAAAGGCTCGACTCCACTTAGGATAAAATTTAACAAGATTTTTTATTAAAAATTTTGCTCCACTTTGCTGGGTTAAAAATAAAGGCAAATAATCTTCCAGTTTTCCATCGTGCCCTATTTCCAAAAGCTTGTCTTTCAATTGAGGATTAGTAAAACCAATTTTATCTAAATTATCAAAATTGTAAATTTCTTTAAAAACCGAATATAGGGCTGACTGGATAATTTCACTTTGCATTGAATTAAAAGATTTATATTTTTTAAATCCACGAGAAGAATCTGGAGAAACTCCACGGACATCCGAAGAAATGCTTACGCCCGGCACTTCTTTTCCGTCTTGGTCAAAAAATTTCTGGGCTAGTAAAATTCCTCGTTTGCCAAATTTTGCTCGGTTTTTTTGAATATATTCTTGTAAAATTGGCAAAGCCCGATTAATTCCTTTTTCTCCAATAAAAATAATTATTTTATCTTTTTGGTTAATGTTTTCAGCAATAACTTCGGCTGTGGGATCAAACATAGCAATCGTATTCGCTCCAAATCCAAATCTAGAAATGTCTTCATCCACGCTTAGTTTATTAATAATTTCGGAATAAACCTTGATTACGTCTTGGTTTTCTAAATTGAAATAAATTCGATATTTAGACGGTTCCCTTTCTCTTTGTGTCATTGCGCCAATAGACAAATCATAATAATTTGATTCATAAAAAAGCCACCCGCTTTCTAAAAAATATGGTGTAGTATATTTTTCTTCTTCATGAATTTTTCCTTTAGTATCTTTTATCTCAACTTTTTGTTTTCTTTCGGAAATCTTATCAGTATTATTTTTTTTAAATTCATTAGCAGTGGCAATCCAGGTGCGGTTAGCTGGTTGTTTTAACCAATCTTCCACTTGCTTGTTTCGAACAGCAAAAAAACTTTGTTCATCAATCGTGCCATCAGGATTAATTCGATAATCTACCCCTTTTTTTAATTTTAGTGCCCGGCCGGTCCAATACTTGTAAAAATCATCGCCATAATAAACCCAATCCCTAATAATCGCCATAATTTCTTCAGCATTTTCTTCGTCAACAATGTTTTGTTTTTGTCTTAAATATTTAATAGTTAAAAATCTGGCATTGGGATCAACCTCTAATCCTCCTACTTTTATAATCGGCTTTATTTTTATTATTTCTGGCTGAATTTTTGGAACAAAAGGCTCTTCCTCTTCTTTAGGCAAGTCGGATTGATTTTTTGAAGGCGTAGTTATGGCTGAAGAAGGTTTAATTCTTTTAATCGGGCTTTCCGCTCCGACAATTCGAAAAGAAATATCATAAATCAAATTGGTATAAATCATTTTATCAACCTCGTTTGCCAAATCAAAATTAAAAGCTCCGGGCTGATTGTTTTTTTTAAATTCACGATATTCATTTCTAATCTTATTCAAAACGAATCTTTCTTCTTCGCTTAGACCCTCAATATCCTTTTCATCTTTAATATAATGGCCGATTATTTCTTCTGCTTCTTTTTGATTACTGGTAATTTCGTCTTGCTTGATTGGTAAAAAATTCTTAAATCTTTCAAAAAAAGCTTCGGTTTTTTCTTTTTCTCTTTGTAAGGCTTTTTCTTCTAAACTTTCAGCAATAATTTTTCTTTTTTCAGCCTCTGATTGGCTTTTTATGTTTTCGGGCTGATTTTCATCAAACTCTACCCCTATTTCTCCAGCCAAGCCACTATAATCATGATAAATCAAATTAGCGGAACTGTTTTTGCTTCCGATTGAAACAACAGAATTTTTAGGATCTTTTGCCTGGTCTTCCATAATTTATTTTTAATTTTTTTCTTGCTTAATTATATCTTAATTTTTCAAAAAATTAAAGGCAATCTCATTATTCAAAAATTGTTTCTACGGGCATTCTTTTTAAAATTGGCTCGGACTCTTTTGAACTTAAAATATCGGGCTGGCAATAATCATAAATTTTAGTTGCTTTTATTTCAAAGTCTTTTACTCCAGATTTATCAAAAATTACCTTGATAATAGCACCTTCTCTAGTTTCTTCAGACCACATCTGATCAAAAATAAAATTACCTAAAGAATAAAAAATATATTTATCATTATATTTTTCAATTGACTGAACTACGTGTGGATGATGACCAATCACCATCTCTGCTCCGCTTTTTATAGCCAGCCTAGCAAATCTTTTTTGTTTTTCATTAGGCTCATTATGATATTCATATCCAGAATGCATAGAAACAATTACAAAATCTGCCTGATTTTTGGCTTGCTTTACAGCCTGAACCATTCTTTCTTCATTCATAAAAGCAATGCCGGGCAATTCTTCGGTGGCGCCATAAGATTCTGGAGTAAAGTCAATATCATTAAATGCCAAAAAAGCAAAACTAAAATTATTAATTTTAATTATCGTTGGAGAATAAGCCTGTTCAAGATTTATTCCTGCTCCAACATATTTTATTCCCACTTCGTTTAAATATTGGAAAGTTTCCGTTAGGGCCGATCGGCCAAAATTAAGAGTATGATTATTAGCTAAAGAAACAATAGAAAAATTACTAGCTTTTAATTCTTTTTCCAGACCAGGATTGCTGCGAAAAAGCATTTCCCCAGGTTTAATTGCTCGGCCTTCAGCAATTGGAGTTTCCAAGTTTCCAAAAACAATATCGCCATTATTTAAATAATCTCTAATTTTTAAAAAAGGATAATCTGAACCATATTTAGCAATTTTTGTTTCAACTCCGCGAGTAAGCATAATATCCCCTACAGCAATTAATGAAACTTGGGCAGGTTTTAATTCAGAAAAAAATTTTAAATCAAAAAAAGATTTATTTTCAAAACAAGAATTAAAATAATTTTTAAAAAAGGGCTGACTAATCAAAACAGTTAAAATTAAAAAAAATACTAAAACCCCTGCTATTAAAATAATTTTTTTATTTTTTTCCATTGCTTGATTTTAATTTTTTTAATTATAACAACTTGCTTGTTTAATGTCGAACAAAAAAGCCCGAAGCCGTGTTTAGAGGTTTTGCCCCTAAACATGATTTTTCTTGATTATTGCTGTATTTTTGCTAAGATAAAATTCATCAGTTTGATAATTTACCAGTCCTCATATTTCAATGGATAGAATACAAGCTTGCGGAGCTTGCGATAGAGGTTCGACCTTCGCGTCAACTTCTGGTGAAGTTGCCCTCAGGCCCGGCTCGGGCCCGTCGGCCCTCCGCCCTTGATTGATTACAATCAAGCCCCTTGAGGACTATAGAAAAAAGATCTTTCAAAAAAATATATTTAATATTAGTCCTCATATTTCAATGGATAGAATACAAGCTTGCGGAGCTTGCGATAGAGGTTCGACTCCTCTTGAGGACACATTTATTTAATTTCTTTATTTAGTTTTTTTAATTTATGACTTTTTCTACGCCAATTGAAGAGCTACCTAAAGTGGGACCAGCCTTGGGCAAAAGACTAAAATCTTTAAAAATCAAAAATTTAGGCGATTTGCTTTTTTATTTTCCCAGAACTTATCAAGACTTGTCTAATATTTCCAAAATTAAAAACATAAAAATAAACGAAAATATCACTATTCTTGGAAAACTTTTAGAAATTGGGCAAGAAAGAACTTGGGTTAAAAAAATGTCTATTACCAAGGCTATCATCCAAGACGAGACTGGTTCAATCGAACTTGTCTGGTTTAACCAGCCTTTTCTTTCTAAATCTTTAAAAAAAGGAGATGAATTAATTATTTCGGGAAAGCCATCAATTGATAAAAACGGACATATTATTTTAAGCTCTCCGATTTACGAAAAAATATCACTTCAAGAAACAACTCATCTTGGCCGAATTATACCTATTTATCCAGAAACCCGAAGTGCTTCTTCCCGTTTAATCCGTTATATTTTAAAACCAAGCCTAATGGCTATTAAAAATAAGATTCCGGAAACTTTGCCAAAAAAAATATTAGAACAGGCTAAGTTATTAAGCTTGCGTGAAGCCCTTTATCAAGTCCACTTTCCTGATTCTTTAGAATCAGCCCAAAGAGCGAGAGAAAGATTTTCTTTTGAAAATATATTTTTCATTTGTCTTTTTGGAGCAAAAAATAAAATGGATTTTAAAAAAGAAACCGCTCCAGCCATTCCAGAAAATAAAGAAATAATTAATCGATTTTTAAATTCTCTTCCCTTTAAATTAACTGATGGCCAATTCAAGGCTGGTCAAGAAATTCTAAAAGATATGAGCCGATCTTATCCAATGAACCGCTTGCTTCAAGGAGATGTTGGATCGGGTAAAACGGCTGTTGCGGTTCTTTCTTCGATTAATGCTATAAAAAACAAAAACCAAGTAGTGGTAATGGCTCCCACGGAAATATTAGCCAAACAGCATTTCAAAACGTTTTTTCAATTATTAAAAGATTTTAATATTAATATCGGGTTTTTAACAGGCAAGGAAGATAAATATTATTCTAAAAAATTAAAAACAGATACGATTGAAATATCTAGGGCAAAAATGCTTCAAAAGACTGAAAATGGAGAAATAGATATTTTAATTGGAACCCAAGCCTTGATTGCTCCGGCAAAAAAAAATAAAAAAACAAAAACTAAAAGCCAAAAATCTAAAATTATTTTCAAAAACCTTGGATTAGTTGTTGTAGACGAGCAGCACCGTTTTGGCGTTTCTCAACGCGCTGCTCTTTGTGCAAAAAACAGCGAAAAAATCCCCCATCTTCTTTCTATGACCGCTACCCCTATTCCTCGAACCTTGGCTTTAACAATTTGGGGAGATTTAGATTTAAGCACAATTAATGAAATGCCCAAGGGAAGAAAAAAAATAATCACAAAAATAATAAATGAATCTGAGCGCCAAGAAGCTTATAACTTTGTTGAGCAAGAAATTAAAAAAGGGCGCCAATCTTTTGTTATTTGCCCAAGAATAGAATCTTCAGAAGATGACACAGAAAACCAAATCGATATCAAGGCTGTAAAAGATGAATATGAAAAACTTTCTAAAAATATTTTTCCAAAATTAAAAATAGAAATGCTCCACGGAAAAATGACCCCTAAAGAAAAAGAAAAAATAATGAAAGATTTTAAATTAAAAAAATTCGACATTCTTGTTTCTACTTCCGTGGTGGAAGTAGGTATCGATATTCCCAATGCCACCGTAATGATGATTGAGGGATCGGATCGATTCGGTTTAGCTCAATTACATCAATTTCGAGGCCGAGTCGGAAGAGGAGAACATCAATCCTATTGTTTTCTTCTTACTTCTTCTGGGTCAGGACAAACCAAACAAAGATTGCAAGCAATGATAAAATATGACAGCGGTTTTGAATTGTCAGAAATTGATTTAAAAATAAGGGGACCGGGAGATTTTGTTGGCGTTCGGCAATGGGGGCTTCCTGATTTTGCTTTTGAATCTTTAAAAGAGCCGAAATTGATTGAAAAAACAAAAAAAATTGCGGAAACAATTTTAAACCAAAGTCCTGATTTGTCTCAATTCCCTATTTTAAAAACCAGACTAGAAGCTTTTGAAGAACGGATTCATTTAGAATAAATTATTTTCCCAAAATTTTTATCAAACTAATTTGACTTTGATTGGCAAACCTTAAAGGAAGAAAAGTATTCCCCAATCCGCTATCAATATATAAAAGAGAACCATTGTTTAATTTATATAATCCTTTGGAATATTTTGGAAAAAAAGGCTGGCCCGGAATAATTGGCGCTCCCAAAAAAGGAATTCGGACCTGTCCGCCATGGGTATCTCCACTTAAAATTAATTCTGGATTTAATTTTTCATTATTTATGGCTAAATATGGATTATGAAGCAAAAGAATCGAATAGATATCAGGGGAAATATTTTCTAAAAAAGCAAGGTCTTTTTCATCGTTATAATAATCTAGCCCATAAATATCAATTTGCTGATTTTCTTTTTGAAAAGAAGACTTTTTTCTATCCAATACTTGCACTCCCTGCTCTGACAATCCTTGAATAATATCTCGGGTATTTTTTTGTTCATGATCTCCAGCAACAAAATAAACATTTTTGTTTATTTTTAAAAGGTTATCAACAAAATCATAAGCATAAGAATAATCTTTTGTTGTTTTATCAATTAAGTCTCCGGTAATGACAATAAAATCAGGATTGCTATTTTTAATTTTTTTAAATAAGTCCTGATTATTAAAAAATTTTTGGTTGTGCAGATCGGTTATTTGAATAATTCTAATTTCTAAATTAGAATTTATCTTTTCGCTTTTTATTTCTAAAATATTTATCTTGGGAAAATTAATTTCCCAAAAAATATCAAATGCAAAAAAAATCAACAAAAATAAAAATAAAGATAATATTTTTTTATTGTTCCACATATTGATCTTGTTTTCTGATTTTAGGAGTAACCCAAAAACCAAGATATTTTCCAAAAAACCAATGAAGCTGAGCATGAAGCGCCGGGATTGAGCTAAAAAATATTAACACAAAAGGAACAAGAATCCATTCTAGGGCCAAAATAAAATATCTTGACCGGCCATAATTAACTGGCTTAGGAGGCAACAAAACAATACTCAAATAAACCGACAAAATCAATCCAATCATATTTATCGTAAGTAAAAAACTAATAATTTTCGGCAAATTATAAGAAAGAAGAGTTTGAGGAAAAGGAGGTCCGCCAAAAATTATCGGTAACCAGGCTAAACCAAAAATTATAATCGAAGAAATCCCCCAGGAAACATGCCCCTCAATTAAATCAAAAGACATATTTATCTTTTTTGATAAAGGAATTTTTTTATTTTTTAAAAAATTAAATAAAACAAATGGAACCTCTCCAACTCCATAAGCCCATCTTTTTTGCTGTTTATAAATATTTTTAATAGTAATTAAAAAATTAGGCCCAGCATTAGCATCCATTGAAACCGGATAAAATAAAGGGCTTACTTGATAATCTCCATCAAAATTGAAAAAACATTGCCAAAAAATTCGAGAATCGTCAGAAATAACGTTTGGCTGTTTAAATCCTACATCTACTAAAGTTTTAAAGCTCATAGAATGGGAAGAAAAAGTAATCAGCTTTTCCGGCCGCTCTTGATTCATGGTATGCCAAAAAGTTGAAGAAAAAGCAAAAACACGGGAAACAGCCGGGGCCTGCCAAATATTGTTCAAATAAAGAGGAATCGGCTGATAGCTAGTTCTTAAGGGCTTTTCTATGGTTAAATATTGATAAGCTAAACAGCTAAAATATTTTGGATAAAAAACAGAATCAACGTCAAATGAAGAAACAATAATGTTTTCATAAGGAATGTTTAAGGGATCGATTAAAAGCTCTTTTGCTTTTCGGCCAGCCCAAGCATCATTACTTCCATGGCCAGCAATTTCTCCAGCCAATCCTTCGGGATGATAAGTAACCATAAATTTAAAAAAATCATTTCCGAATTTTTTTTCAATTTGTTCGGCTACGGCCTGCCCTTCTGCTCGCGCTCTTTCCTCACAAGCTAAAACAATCATTATTCGATCTTTTGGATAATCAATATTTTTTAAAGAAACAAAAGTTTGTTCCACAATCTCTAAAGGTTCTTTATACATCGGCAAAATAATAAGATGATAAATATCCTGCCATGATTTTGCTGATAATCCATTTTTAATTTCTGGCAATTCTTGTAATTTTTTAATCCAATCTTGATTTTCATTTTTTTTCATTTGGCTATACCCCGCTCTTAAATGAAAAGAAAAATAAATTGTTTTAAAAAGCCAAAAAACAGCATAAGCAATAATAAAAAAAGCCACCCAAGCAGGTAGATAAAAAGAAAAAATTGCCGATAAAATTAAAACAGAAAAACTGATAATTGCAGTGACCATTTCAAAAAAACGGTAGAGCCGTCTTTCTTTTTTATCTGTAAAATCTTTTGCTGTGCCAACTCGAAGATAATATGGTTGCTGTTGTAACATTGATTTAATTATAAACCCTTATTTCAAAAACTACCAGAAAACTTTTCTAGGTTCGATTCCCTGTAGGGATCTCTTTCTATTAAGCATTATGCCAAGGCAAGCCTTGATGGGAATCGCCTTCAAGTCAACTTCTGGTGAAGTTGCTCTCAGGCCGGGCTCGCCGCCAGTCGCGGCTCCGCCTTCGATTCCCTGTAGGGATCTCTTTCTATTAAGCATTATGCCAAGGCAAGCCTTGATGGGAATCGCCTTCAAGTCAACTTCTGGTGAAGTTGCTCTCAGGCCGGGCTCGCCGCCAGTCGCGGCTCCGCCTTCGATTCCCTGTAGGGATCTCTTTCTATTAAGCATTATGCCAAGGCAAGCCTTGGCATAATGCTTAATTAGGTGACCCTACAGGGAATCGAACCCTGATTACCAGATTGAAAATCTGATGTCCTAACCGTTAGACGATAGGGCCAAATCGATAAAAAGTTAAATTAACGATAAATTATATATAACAAAATTATGTTCAAAAATCAACTGTTTCAAAATTATTCCGATTTTTAACTTAATTTTAAATATTTTAAATAAAACATTGATGACCGCCTATTATAATGATAAAATCAAAATAATAATGAAAATATTAGGAATTGAAACAAGTTGCGACGATACTTGTGCTAGCGTGCTCGAAAAAAAAAATAATAAAATAATTTTATTGTCGCAAGTAATATCTTCTCAAGAAAAACTTCATGCTGATTATGGTGGTATTTTTCCTTCTTTGGCAAAAAGAGAACATCAAAAAAATATTATTTTAGTTTTAAAAAAATCTTTAAAACAAGCCGATTTACTTGAATTAAATAAAAAAAATAATCTTGAAAAATTTGATAAATTAGAAAAAATACTCGAACATAATCAAGAATTATTAAAAAGTTTAAAAATATTTCTTAAAGAATATAAAAAACCAAAAATAGATAAAATCGCAATCACTATTGGACCAGGGTTAGAGCCTTGTTTATGGGTAGGAGTTAATCTCGCCAAAGCCTTGGCCTATTGTTGGAATTTGCCAATCGTTCCAATAAATCATTTGGAGGGACATTTATTATCCCCTTGGATTTTTGAAAAAAATAAGCCTAATTTTCCAGCCATTGGTTTAATTGTTTCGGGAGGAAATACCCAATTAGTTTTAATAAATAATATTGGAAAATATAAACTAATTGGCGAAACAAGAGATGACGCCGCTGGAGAATGTTTTGATAAAACTGCTCGAATTCTCGGATTAGATTACCCTGGCGGGCGGGAAATAGCAAAAAAAGCAGAAAAATTTAAAAAACAAAAATACGATCTTAAGCTTCCTCGACCAATGATTTATGAAAAAAATTTTGATTTCAGTTTTTCGGGATTAAAAACTGCTGTCCTTTATGATTTTCAAAAAAGGAAAGAAAAAGAAAGAAAGTCAAAAGAATATATTATTGAAATGAGCAAAGAAATCCAAAATTCCATTATTGAAGTTTTAATTACAAAAACTTTTAAAGCTGCAGAAAAATATAAAGCAAAAACAATAATTGTGGGAGGAGGAGTTTCGGCTAATAAGCTTTTGCAAAAAAATATCATTGAAAAATGCGCCGAAAAAAAGATTGCTTGTTTTTTTCCAAAAAACGAACATACCGCTGATAATGCTAGTATGATTGCTTTAGCGGCTGGAATTTCTCCTAGCCAAAAAAAATTATCATGGCAAAAAATAAAGCCTGATTCAAATTTAAAAATTCATGGTAAATAATTTTAACACTATTTTTTTGTATTTTATTTTAGCCGTCCTCCCGGGAATGGTTTGGTTGTCTATTTTTTTAAAAAAAGACAATCTTCCAGAGCCAAAAATGAAAATAATGCAAATTTTTTATTTTGGCGTTTTTGTTGCCATCCCAGCTGTTTTAATTGAGCTTTGGCTTTTAAACGATTTTAAACAATTTTCTGCCGTTTCCCTATCATCAATTTCATATTTTCTTTTTAAAAATATTTTAATTATTGGATTAATAGAGGAATTATTAAAATATTTTGTTGTTAGATATTTTGTTTTAAAAAAATCATGTATGGATGAGCCTATTGATGTCCCTTTATATATGATTATTTCCGCTTTAGGATTTGCCACAGCGGAAAATATTCTCCTTTTTACAAGCCATCAATTTACAATGATTACAGAGCCGTTTATTTTATCATTGGTTCGTTTCCTTGGTGCTAATTTACTTCATGTTCTTTGTTCCGGCATTATCGGTGTTTTTCTAGCTTTGTCTTTTTATCACCTTCGATATCGATGGTTTTTAATAATTTTTGGCTTTAGTTTGGGAATTATTGTCCATGGCCTCTTTGATTTTTTCTTAGAGTCATCTATAATTGAATTATCTCAAAGCGACTATATTGTTATCTATCCGGCTTTGCTTTTAATTATTTCTTATTGCCTTTTAAGTTTCGCTTTTAATAAAATAAAAAAAATAAAAAGTATTTGCATTTTAAAATAAAATTAATATGGCCTTATTTAAAAATAAAACTAAAAAAGAAGATAAAAAATCTGGAATTAAAGTAGAGCCAACCAGCATTTCCGAAACAGCAAAAAAATGGAATGCTTCCGAGGGCCAACTAGTGGTAGATGTTTATGAAACAGAAAAAGATTTAGTAATTCAGTCTGCTATCGCTGGAATTAAAAATGAAGATATTGATATTGCTCTGGAAAATGACATCATTATTATTAAAGGAGAAAGAAGTAATCCCGCTGAAGATGAAGATAAAAATTATTTTACTAGAGAATGTTATTTTGGCCCATTTTATAGAGAAATAATTATCCCTCGTGGAATCGATGCTTCTCGAATAGATGCTAATATTAAAAATGGCATGTTGATTATTAGAATGCCCAAAATAGAGAATAAAAAAATTACCAACGAACAAGAATAAAATAATTTTAAAACAGGCCTTGCCTGTTTTTTTATTTCTAAAATTCAACTCCCCCATTTAAAAATCATGAGATTTTTATAGTGCCGATGGGGGGAGATTGCCTTCGAATAAATCTCTGGTGAGATTTTTCTCAGGCCGGGCTCGGGCCTCCGCCAACTGGCGGAGCGGCTACGCCTTCAACTCCCCCATTTTAAACTATGAAATTTTATATGGTGCCGAGGGGGGGAGTTGAACCCCCACATCTTGCGATATATGCTCCTAAGGCATACGCGTCTGCCAATTCCGCCACCTCGGCCTAAACGAAAACATCCGTTTGTTTTGTTGTAAATTAAACCAAAAACAAACGGATGTCAAAAGATAAATTTTACTTATCCAACAATGAATCCAACTAAGGCTGGAATAGCTTTAGCAATCAAACCAATAGCAATACCAACAGCTGCATAGATAATATAGCTTCTAGCAGCTCCAGCTTTGGCTGGATCTCCAGAATTAGTAACAAATGTTATTCCACCAATTAAAATAAAGATAATCGCAATTACTGTTAAAACGTAAAATATCCAATTAGAAACCTTGTTAACGGTATTTACCATACAGCAAATTCCGCAATTTACATTATAGCCAGGAAGCGATTCATCATAAACACAAGTGCCTTGCGGACAAACTGTTGTTCCAACTTGAAATCCAGGATTAATTTCACAGCTTGATCTCATTTCCGCTGCTGAAACAAAAACTGGGGCAATACAAATGGTTAAAAGCGTTAAAAATGCGAAAAAAGATAAAAATTTTTTATTCATTTTTTTAAATTTTTATTTTATAATTCGACCTTTTAATAATTATACTATTATTCTCCTCCAACACCAACTAGAGAAGCAACAATTCCCTGAATGGCGGTTGCTAAAACAACTATAGCAAATCCTACGGCCGCATACAAAATCTGATTTTTAGCTGTTTTTAATTTACTTTCATCTCCACCGTTCCAAATAAAGTTTATGCCTGCCAAAATAATAAAAAGAACACACAATGCTCCGGCAATGGTTCTTCCCCAATTAGTAAATGTAGTAATAAGATCAGTCAATAATTGCGGAGTTTCAACCACTGCACCCATTGCTGTTATTGGCAAAGATAAAATAACTAAAACAGCGGTAAATAAAAATGTTTCTTTTAATGCTTGTTTCATTTTATTATAATTATTTATTATTTTATTTATAAATTAATTATACCACAATTGAAGTTAACAGTAAATACGAATACCTTCCCGCTTCTGTTGGAGCTGGAAAAAGCTCTCCGATTATGCCAGCAATCACACTAGCAACCAAAGCCATAATAACTCCGATGATTGTCCAAACTATTATTTCTCGGCCCTTTTTCACACTTTCAGAATTTCCAGCAGCAGTAATAATTTTTAAACCACCCCAAGTAATAAACAAGGGCATTAAAATAAGAGCCAGGTTCCTTATAAAATCAGCTACTCTTTGCAATAAATCGGATAAAGAATTAACTCCGGTCAAAGGATTAGGAATCGTAAAAACTCCTGTACTTTCTTCGGCAAAAATGATTTCGAAAACAAAAAATAGGGCCAATATTGAAAAAAATAATATTTTAGAAATCAGGTTTTTTTTCATATTTTTATTTGCTTAAAACCATAGCCCAATGATATTTTCCGGCTTCAAACTTTTTCTCGATTCGGAATCCCAATCTTTCTAAAATCGAACTGATTTCTTCGGGAGAAAATCTTCCTTCCGCCGGGCCAAAAGCAGCATCTTTTTTATAATCTATTATTAATAATAGTCCCCTACTTTTTAATATTCTTCGACATTCTTTAATTAAATTTTCTTTATCTTCAATTTGAAAAAGGATATTAGTTAAAAGAACAAAATCAACATGCTTGTCTTCTATTTCCACTCCTCTTTCAATATCAGCTATCATGGGAGAAATATTAAAAATTTCTTCTCGAGCAATGCGGCCTTTTAAAACTGAAATATTTTCTTCTAAAATATCAACTGCATAAATCATTCCATTTTGTAAAATATAAGATAAGGGCACAGCCCAGCCTCCAGATCCACAACCCAGATCGCAAGCAATCATATTCTCTTTTAGGGGAAGCTCTCTTAAAACTTTAACTGGATCAACAAATTCATCATTGGAAAAATTATATGCCATATGATTATATTATTGCGCAGCTTCTTCAGTAAGGCAAGCAGCTGAAGCTACTTTATCGTCTTCTTTCATTTTCATAATCCTTACCCCTTGGGTATCGCGTCCTAATTTTGGGATACTGGATATTTTTGTTCTGATTACTTGGCCCTTTAAAGAAATAACGATCAAATCTTCTTGATTTTCAATTATTTCTATTTTTACCAATCCTCCTGTTTTCGCAGTTATTTTTGCAGTTTTTACTCCTGATCCACCCCTTCCCTGTTTTTTATATTCTTTTAAAAGAGTCCTTTTCCCGTAGCCATTTTCGGTTAGAACCATAAGATAATCCTTTTCTTTTAATTGATCTTTTCTGACTACTTCCATGCCGATAACAGCATCGTCTTTTTTGGTTCTAATTCCCTTGATTCCAGCTGCGGTTCTACCCATAGGACGAACATCTTTTTCTGGAAATCTGATTGATTGTGCTTGTTTAGTGGCTAAAATAATTTCATCTCCGTCTCCACATTTACGAGCACTGCAAAGCGAATCTCCGCTTTTTAAATTAATGGCAATTAATCCATTTCTTCGAGCATTTTCAAAATCTTTTAAGGGTGTTTTTTTAACAATGCCATTTTTTGTGGCCATTACTAAAAATTTAATATTTTTTCTGTCTTCTTTACTTACTGGTAAAACTGATAAAATTTTATCATGAGAAGATATTTCCAAAAAGTTCATCAATCCCCGCCCCTTGTTAGTTCTTTGGCCTTCGGGTATTTCGTAAACCTTGGTTTGAAAGACCTTTCCAGAATCTGTAAAGAAAAATATTGAATCGTGAGTTTTCGCAGTAATAAAATGGCTGACCTCATCTTCTTCGCTAGTTTTCATTCCTAAATTGCCCTGCCCTCCCCTGTTTTGCTTTTTATATTCAGATGGATTCATCCTTTTTATATATCCTCCAGAAGTTAAAGTGACAATCGTATCTTCTAAAGGAATCAAATCTTCTTCGGAAATTGATTCTGGGCTATTTTTCACTATTTTTGTTTTTCTTTCATCTCCAAATTTTTCAACTTGTGTTTCAAACTCTTTTTTCATTACTTTCTTTTGCTCGGCCTTGCTTTCCAATAATTTTGCTAATTCTTTTATTTTTTTCATCAATTCGGCCAATTCGTCTTCTATTTTTTGTTTTTCTAATTTTGCCAACTGATGTAAACGAATTTCTAAAATTGCTTCGGCTTGAAGAATTGTTAATTTAAACTTTTTACATAAATTAGTTTTTGCCTCTTCTTTGTCTTTTGACTTTTTAATTGTTTCAATAACTGCATCAATATGATCCAGGGCAATAGAAATTCCTTCTAAAATATGGGCTCGATCTTTAGCTTTTTGTAAGTCAAATTTTGTCCTTTTGACCAGCACGTCTTGTTTGTGTGCTAAATAAAGCTCTAAAACGTCTTTTAAGTTTAAAATCCTTGGCTCAATTCCATCAACCAGGGCCAGCATATTCAAATGATAATTTTTTTGAAGATCAGTATATTTGTATAAAGAATTCAAAATTTTTCGCGGAACAGCGCCTTTTTGTAAATCAATGGCAATTCTTAATCCATCTTTATCTGATTCGTCTCTAATGTCTTTAATCCCGTCTATTTTCTTGTTCTGCACTAAATTGGCCAATTGAGTTATTAAAACTGATTTATCTGTTTGATATGGTATTTCTGTAGCAATAATTTGAGCGCCCTTGCCGTCTCTTTCCATAATGTCAACTTTTCCTCGCATCAAAAAAGAACCCTTGCCTTGTGAATAAGCTTCTAAAATTTCTTTTTGATTATAAATTATTCCTCCAGTTGGAAAATCCGGACCCTTGATAAATTCAAAAAGATCTTCGGTTTCCGCCTTTGGATTATCAATTAAATAAATTAAAGCTTGGCAAACTTCTTTTAAATTATGAGGGGGAATATTTGTTGCCATTCCTACAGCAATACCTGTTGACCCATTTAATAGCAAGCTCGGCAATGGACTGGGCAAAACTGTCGGCTCTTTTTTTGTAGCATCATAATTATCAACAAAAGCAACTGTTTCTTTTTCAATATCTTGCAAAAGCTCTTCTCCTAATTTGCTTAATTTACATTCAGTGTATCTTTGAGCAGCTGGCGGATCTCCATCAATAGAACCAAAATTTCCCTGACCTTTTATTGTGGGATAACGAAGGGAAAAATCTTGGGCCATTCTTACTAAAGCGCCATAGACAGAAGAATCTCCATGAGGATGATATTTTCCCAAAACATCACCCGTTACCGCTGCTGATTTTCTAAATTTTGCATCAGACCTCACTCCCATTTCATACATGGCATATAAAATTCTTCGCTGAACAGGCTTTAATCCATCACGAACATCAGGTAATGCACGAGAAATTATAACCGACATTGCATAATCGATATAACACTCTTTCATTTCTACGGAAATATTTCTTTCGTTTATTTTTCCTATTTCTTGAATGGTATTTTCTTTATCTTTTTTAGCCATGTTTTAAATTTTTATTTTTGTTCTAAAACAATTACTTCTGTTTTTTCTTTATCTTCTTTTGCGTTTAAATTTTTCTTTTGAATATTCAATTTTTCTTGAGGAACAACATCTTTTTGCCCCATTGCTTTTAAAAATCCTGCCAAAATTTCTTTTTTATTATAAGCCATAGGAATTACTATCGCTGGCTCAAGTCTAGCAATTATTTTTTCTGCCTCTCTTGATCCAATCGTATCATCTCCATTAATCGGTACTATTAAAATATCCGTTCGACCGATATTTTCCAATTGCTCTTCATTTAAATCTTCTTCTCCAAACCATCCTAAATGACAAATTCTAATTCCTTCGGCCTCAACCACATAAACAATATTCTGCTTTTTCTTATCAACCTGAAAAGAATGTATTCCTTGGGCAAAAACCCCTTTTATTTCATATTCTCCACAAGCAGAAATAACAAACTGTCCGTCTGTTTTTGGCTTAACTTCGATTCCATTGTGAGTCCTTAAAAGTATATCTGCTCCAAATTTTCCAGATTTTTTTTCTGATTCTTTAAGATCAATTTGAACGGAAATATTTTCTTTATCAAGAGATGAGCTTGCTATTTCAATACATGTATCACCGTACCAAGTTATTTTCATAAGTTTTAAAATTTATGGAACAGACAATGTGCCTTTATATTATTATAAATAATAGAATAAAAATAGTTTTTCCTCAGTTCGATTCAAAGTGCCCACTCTCAAACTATTATTAAAAATACTTTTTCTAATTCCTGATATTATGAGCGGGCAAGAGAATCTCACGCGTCCCGACTTGTCGGGACTTTTAAAAACCCTCGGTTTTTAATATTTTCCGATACGGGAAACCCAGGTTTCCCGACCCCTTCCTCAGTTCGATTCAAAGTGCCTACCCTCAAATTATTATTAAAAATACTTTTTCTAATTCCTGATATTATGAGCGGGCAAGAGAATCTCACGCGTCCCGACTTGTCGGGACTTTTAAAAACCCTCGGTTTTTAATATTTTCCGATACGGGAAACCCAGGTTTCCCGACCCCTTCCTCAGTTCGATTCAAAGTGCCTACCCTCAAATTATTATTAAAAATACTTTTTCTAATTCCTGATATTATGAGCGGGCAAGAGAATCTCACGCGTCCCGACTTGTCGGGACTTTTAAAAACCCTCGGTTTTTAATATTTTCCGATACGGGAAACCCAGGTTTCCCGACCCCTTCCTCAGTTCAATTCAAAGTGCCTATTCTCAAATTATTATTAAAAATACTTTTTCTAATTCCTGATATTATGAGCGGGCAAGCAGAATCGAACTGCCGTCTCAACCTTGGCAAGGTTGCATAATAGCCACTATACGATGCCCGCAATTAAAAAACACTTGTGCCGAGGTCCGGAATCGAACCGGAATCTAATGTTTTTCAGACATTCGCCGTGACCGACTTGGCTACCTCGGCTTATTTTATATTATGGCTTTGCCTTTTCAAGAGCCAAGCGCCTAATAAATTTATTTTACTAAATTTTAATAATATTTTCAAATTTAATATTCGCCTAATAGCGAATTATATGGACAACAAAGAACTCGCTTTCTCGTCCCCTCCAAATAAATATTCAATATATTTATAATCCACAAAAATGGATTTAATAAATATGTGGGCGATAAGGGACTCGCCTTCGCGTCAACTTCTGGTGAAGTTGCTCTCAGACCGGGCTCGGACCCTCCGCCAACTGGCGGAGCCGCTCCGCCTTCTCGTCCCTTTTTAAACTAAAATAATATTTATTACCCAAAAAAATTGGATTTAATAAATATGTGGGCGATAAGGGACTCGAACCCCCAACCCCTTCGGTGTAAACGAAGTGCTCTACCATTGAGCTAACCGCCCGATTGCCAAATTTTATTTGGCTTAATTTAAAAACGAAAGGTTCAAGTCCCCTCTCGCAATTCTTTTATGTGCCCGAGGGGGGACTTGAACCCCCACGGGATAAACCCCTACGCCCCTCAAACGTAGATGTCTGCCAATTCCATCACTCGGGCACAGTTTTTATTCTTCGACTGTTGCTTCTTCGCTTTCTTCTATTTCTTCTGATCTGTTTGCTGTTTTAAGTTTTGCTTTTCTTCCCTTAGCTTCTCTTAAATAATAAAGCTTGGCTCTTCTTACTTTTGCTTGTTTTATTATTTCTATTTTTTCTATTATCGGAGAATGGATTGGGAAAATCTTTTCTACTCCAATTCCTCCAACAACTTTTCGCACAGTAATTGTTCCTGTTATTCCCTTTCCATGCTTCATTGCTAAAACCTGTCCTTCAAAAACTTGAATTCTTTCTTTTGTTTTATTATCTTTTGTTTCTTTTATTTTTTGATAAACCTTAACTGTGTCCCCTTGTCTAATTTGAGGTAAATTTTTTTTCAAGCGTGCCTCAACAATTCCCGGCTCTTCAATTTGTTTCGGTTCTTCAATTATTGGTTCTTCAGGTTTTTCTAATGTTGTTTCCGACTGAGTTTCTTCTGCTAATGGTTCAACTGTTTCAGTCTTTACTTCCTGATTTTCAATATTTTCTTGGTTTTGTGTTTCTTCTGCCATATTTTTTTTATTATTTTTCTTTCGTTTTTTCTCTGTTCAAGTTTTCCGGCAAAATTACGCCGCATGTTATCTAAAACAAAGTGGTGGGCGTACCCTGACTCGAACAGGGGGCCTTTACGATGTCAACGTAACGCTCTAACCAACTGAGCTATACGCCCGAAAACGGAAAGAGTCGCGTAGTTTTAATACACTTGTAATACTATGCGATTTTATCTATTTAGTCAATAAATAAAAGGTTAAAAGGTGCCCTCCGCCTTCTCGTCCATCAAGCATTTTAATAGAAACAGGCAAGGCCTGTTTTGCTTCGACGATGATGGACTCGCCTTTCGGTATTCGCCTGGTGGCGAATCCTCAAGGCCGGGCTCGCTGTCGTCACAGCTCCGCCTTCTCGTCCATCAAGCATTTTAATAGAAACAGGCAAGGCCTGTTTCTATTAAAATGTGCTCGTGGATGGACTCGAACCATCGACCCCGGCTTTATAAGAGCCGTGCTCTAACCAACTGAGCTACACGAGCAGAAAAAATATATAATTATTTTTTCCCTTTTATTATTGCCTCAAACTCTTCTCTTTCAATGGTTTCTTTTTTCATCAAAGTTTCAGCAATTTTTATTAATAAGGTTTTGTTATTATTCAATAATTTTTTTGTTTCTTCTTCTGCTAATTTGATAATTTTTTCTATTTCTTTATCTATTTCTACTGCTTTTTGTTCAGAATAATTTCTTGTTTCTCCAAAATCACGATCTAAAAAAATATCTTTTTGATAATCTCCAAAAACAATTGGCCCCAATAAAGACATTCCATAATTTTTAACGATTTTTCGTGCTATTTCCGAAGCTTTAGCTAAATCTTCAGAAGATCCCGTAGTTACATCTCCAAATATCATTTTTTCCGTTAAATGGCCAGCTAATAATACTTTAATTTCTGCTTCAAATTCTTTTTTGCTTTTTAAAATTTTATCTTCTTGTGGAACTTTTAATGTATATCCAGCAGCCATTCCTCGAGAAATAATAGATATTTTTCTAACTGGCGAAGCTTCAGGAGTCAGGGCGGCTACCAATCCATGCCCAGCCTCATGATAAGCAGTAATCTTTTTTTCTTTGGTAGACATTATATGGCTTCTTCTTTCTGGGCCAAGCAAAACTTTTTCAATAGAAATTAATAAATCTTGTTGAGTAATTTCTTTTGCTCCTTTTTTTGCTGCCAAAATTGCAGCCTCATTTACAACATTTGATAAATCAGCTCCAGAAAATCCTGGGGTTCTTTCTGCCACTTCTCTTAATTTTACATTTTCAGAAATTGGCTTTCCTTGAGAATGAATTTTTAAAATATCTTCTCTTTCGCTAATGTCTGGCAAATGAATTACTACTTTTCGATCAAATCTTCCAGGTCGAAGAAGTGCAGGGTCTAAAACATCAGGCCTATTTGTAGCAGCTAAAATAATTATCTTATCATTCTGCTCAAACCCATCCATTTCTGTTAATAATTGATTTAAGGTCTGTTCCCTTTCTTCATGTCCTCCAGTTATGGCTGGGCCTCTTGTTTTTCCAATACTGTCCATTTCGTCAATAAAAATAAGGCAAGGTTGATGTTTTTTTGCTGTAGCAAATAAATTTCTTACCCTTCCAGAGCCAACTCCAACAAACATTTCTACAAAAGAAGATCCGGCTACGGAAAAAAATGGAACATTGCTTTCTCCAGCAACAGCTCGAGCTAATAATGTTTTTCCTGTTCCAGCCGGCCCTACCAAAAGAACACCTTTGGGAATCTTTGCTCCCATTTTCAAATATTTTTGAGGATTTTTTAAAAAATCAACCACTTCTTCTAATTCTGCTTTTTCTTCTTTTAATCCAGCAACATTTTTAAAAGTAATTTTTTCTTTTGGATGTCCTTCGGCACCAAATAATTTTGCTTGAGACTTGGTAAAATCAAAAGTTTGAGCTGCTCCTGTTTTGGCTTGTCTAAAAACAACCAAAAATAAAATGGAAATTAAAACAATTGGCAAAACTACAAAGGCTAAAAGATTAATCAACCAATCCCAAGAATCATCGCGAACTTCAAAAACAACGGAAACAGCTTGAAGCTTTTCTTTTTCTGTTCCATAATTTAATAATGCTTGGCTCAAAGGATCGTTCGTGTCCCGTAAAACTTGAAAATTAGAACCATCGTTATAAGAAACAAAAAGCTTACCCTCTGAATCTTTGATTTGTTTTACCTTTCCCTCGTTTATATCTAAAGAAAGCTGGGTAATAGAAATTTCTTTTGGTTTTTCGATTGGATTATTAAATAAAGAAAAAATCAAACCCAAAACAAGAAAAATCAAAACAACCAAGAATATGTTTTTAAGTAGGCCCTGAATAGGACTTTTCATAATTAAAAAATTATTTTAATCTTAAAGACATCCAATGTCTTTGTGGCTGAAAGCTTAAAACTTGAAAATCGTACTCTTTTCCAATTTCTATTTTTTCTTTCATTTTTGCCTCAGATCCAAATTCAGAAATATGAATCAATCCTTGAATTTTGGCATTATCGGCTTCTTCAGAAATTCCTTTTAATTGAATAAATGCTCCATAGGGATTAAATCTTACCACTTCTCCTTTAACTGAATCATTGCTTTTTAAGTTAAGGTTCTGCCAAGGATCTTTTTTAAGATTTTTTAAAGATAATGAAACTCGGCCCTGGGTAATATCTATTATTTGAGCTTTTACTTTTTCTCCAACTTCTACAAATTGGGCTGGGTCTTCAATCAATTGCCAATCTAATTCAGAAATATGTACTAAACCTTCTAAAAGATCTTCTTCTGAAAAGTCTTCAAGGGATTGTCCTGGTAAAGCAAATTTTACAAAAGCTCCAAAATTAACCACTCCGCTTATTTTTCCTTCTACTACATCCCCCACATTTAATACTTTGATTGCTTTTTGAACACTTTCACTTTCTTTTGATTCTTCGGTTAAAATTACTTGTCCAGCTTTTTCATCAAAGTCTAAAATTTTAACTTTTATTTCTTGACCGATAAAAGATTGTAATTTTCTTAAAATTTTTGCTTTATCCCCTTCTGGAACGCGAGGATATTTTTCTGGAGATAATTGCGAGGTTGGTAAAAAGGCTGGCACCCCAGAAACCTCTGTAATTAATCCCCCCTTGTTTACTTTCATTATTTTCACTAAAAATTCTTTGTTGTCATCTTTTATATCTTTAATGGTTTTCCAAGCCAACTCTTTTTCTGCTTCTCTTAGAGATAATTCAACAAAACCTTCTTCATTTTCAGGATCGATAACCTTCACGGAAATTATGTCGCCAATTTTAATGTTTTTTAAAACATTTTTAGCGCTTTGATATTCAAACCCGTATATTATACCGGTTTTGCGTGGCCCCAAATCTAAAAAGATTGCGAGGTTTTCAATGGCAAGAACTCTGCCATCGACAATGTCTCCGTTCCTTAAAATCTGAACAGAGTCTGTTAATTTTTGTAATGTTTCGTTTTGCATATAACTTTTTATAGCACAAAGACTTTAGATAATCAACCCTTTCTTTTATATCATACTTTTAAAGATTTTTAAGTTTATTTTTAAAATTTCGACAAAATTTTCAATTTTTAAAATAATTTGCCAAAAACAGCAAATAATTCTTTAAAAACAAAATGGGGATAAAATTATTGACATTTATTATAAGACAGGTTAGAATATTGACAACGCTTCGAAAAGCGTTTTTAATATGTATAAAAAACAAAATATAGTCTTTTTCTGTATTGTTTTTATGGCTATTTCCTTGTGTACCTTTGCTTTAGCAAAACAAAACAAGGAATTAAGTGTAAACAACGGCCCAGAAACAGTTTCCTATACAATCAAGCAGCAAGCTTTAATTAGTCAAGACGGAGCTTTGTTTAAGGAAAAAACAGAAAAAACAAAAAAGATATTGGTTGTTATTACTGCCTACTCTTCTACGGTTGACCAAACTGATGATACGCCTTTTATCACAGCCAATGGCACTCTTGTAAGGGATGGAATTGTTGCCAATAATATGCTTCCTTTTGGAACAAAAATTAAGATTCCAGAATTGTACGGAGACAAAGAATTTGTGGTTCAAGATAGAATGAATGCTAGAAAAAGCGATTACCATATAGATATTTGGTTTCCTTCAACCGCAGAAGCTAAAAATTTTGGCGTTAAAAAAACCTATATCGAAGTAGCTCAAAGCTAAAATCAAACAAAAAACCTTGTGAACAAAATCGGCTTCAAGCCGATTTTTGTTTTTAAAAAATAACAAATTTTAATTTTCGTTTTCTAATTGTTTTGTTCAGCGCCAAAAGATGAAGTTGGTTCAGTGGCATTATGTTTACGAACAATCATCCAATCAAAATCTAATTGTCCGGCAAGTGATTGATGTCTAGCCCCAGGATACATTGCAGAAGTTGGAACATTTGTTGTAGCCGTATAAAAAGTAGCTCCATCTACTTTATAAACGACGCTAGACCCCCCCACAATACATCAACCACGTGATATACACTTGTAGACGCAGACCCAGTAACGTTGCCACCAGTACCTGCTTTATATGTTGCAGCCGCCCAAGCATTAGTCACATTATAACTGCCTATTAATAATAAATCTCCATTTGCTACATTAAGAAATCCAGCATGAGCTCTATAATAAGTGCCCGATGAAGCAATTCCAGCTTTCATTTTCATTCTTATTGCATAATTTTGAAAAGAATTTGCATCATTATATAAATAGCCCTGGGTACTAGTACCGCTTCTGGTAATTGTTAAAATTCCACCAGAAACGCTTCGTGCTATTGGTTCATAAGTTTTCCAACTTGATGCTAAAGATGTCCCTAGAAAATCATCAAAAAAATCAAAAGTATTATTCCCGTTTGAAGCACTTGTTGCCGAAACATTGGCATAATACATGTAAATGGTGTTGTTTCCAGAAGCAAGGCTTGGAACTTTAACCCAGATCGTGGCAGTGGTGGAATCTGTTTTTGATTCTAGCCAATAGCTTAATTGGGTAGTTCCATTAGATGAAGTGAAACGCAAATCATCAAAATCAGCTTGCATGTCAGCATCATAAGCCACGGTTAGTTTTACTTGATAATTAGTTAAAGCAGAACCGGAATTAATGGTAATTGGTTTTCTTTTGCTGTATCCAACAAGTCCTTGTCGAGAAGCAGAACAATTAGTATTAGATCCCCCGTTTTGGCCATTGCAAGACCAATTAGTTGTACTTCCAGAACTAGGAAAAGCAGGAGTGGTTGGGACAGCTGTCCCAGCGGAACAAAAAGTATCAGAACCATAGGAAGTATCAGTGAATGAATAGGTTTTGTTAGCTGTGCCACAAGCACCATTAACAGGAGGAGCTGTAGCCGGGAAAGCAGCGGTAACAGTTCCTGAGTTAGCCGAATTAGAATCAGAAGTTGCTCCGGAAACAGTAAAGAAATCAGC
>Ga0302250_1000274_pt1 | contig 58931 bp, 57 predicted proteins | sample AAG_RA_Asp_MG_FD_193536 | JGI IMG/M metagenome (GOLD analysis project Ga0302250, IMG submission 193536) | Enriched activated sludge microbial communities from anaerobic digester in WTTP, New Holstein, Wisconsin, United States - AAG_RA_Asp | ecosystem: Engineered > Bioreactor > Anaerobic >...
CTACTAACTCCACTTTGTATGCAGATTGTAATTTCTCTATAGCATCTACAGCAGATATACCCTTCACTTTTACCTTATTCTCTATATATGATAGCATAGCATATGCTAAATAACATATCTTTATATGTGACCTTACCCGCTCAATCCTATATTTCCTTATCGGATTTAGATTTATACTGCTCTTTAACTCCCTGAATGCTTTCTCTACTACATCCTTACCATAATACCTCTTTATAACTTCTTGTATACTAAAATCAGTAGTATGATATATCAGTGAATATCCCATAAATTTCGCTTCATCACGATTATATGTATTTTTGTCTGTCATGGCTTTCATCCTCTTTGTAATTTCTATCTCGGGATTATATATTGCTATCAATTGCCCTCCATTAAAATCAAATCCTTTTGCATATACTGTTGTGTTCTTTAATTCTATCAGATATTCAGGCTGAAATATCTCTTCCCTTTCTATCACACTAATGTATTTATTCTTAATCTTATTATTTATCCTTAAACCACATATAATCCTATGCCCAAGATTTGTTATGTCCTTTATTGCTTCATATGAAATCATTCCTCTATCTAATAAAATTACTTCTAAACCTCTTAACCCTTCTTCACTCATTAAATCCTCAAATACCTTTATATTGTTTATATTCCCTTCATAAACTTTATGAAGTATCGGAAACCCTTCATTATAACTAACTGCCAATGCTATTTGTATTAATTTACTATACTGATTATCCTTCCCTCTCCTCGCTCGCCATTCCGCTTGACTGCCTGAAAAATATGTGTCTGTGATATCTAATACAAAACACCTCTTATCACTCCTCCCCTCACTCAACTTCTCATATATCATCCTCTCTACCTTATTAAAATCCATCTCATCTAAATAATCTATAGCAAGGTAAAGATTTTTATCTATTATCTTATCTATACCTAAAAGCTCTTTTAATGCTGTGCGTTCTATATATTCAGGTAACCTGTATAAAGACTTCTTGCTCACTATTTGTGTGTATATCATCAATAAGATATATTTACTATATCTACCAAAAACCTCAGTTAATCCAAGCCTTTTCGCTATCGTATGTAATACTTTATAGTCTAGATATTCTTTTACCTCCTGAACTTCTACCTTATCGTTTCTAACCCTCCTTACAACTTCGCCATTCTCTTCTTTACCTATATAACGAATTACCTTTTGCTTCACCTTACCATTTTCCCTATAATTAGCAACCTCTGCTAAATATATATTATTCCCTTTCTTTATCTTTCTTATAAATGCCATAATGTATATTATATACACTACTACAAAAAAAGTCAAGCAAACCTTATCAATAGATTTTTAGTAGTGTATATTTTTTAGGGTAAAGTTAAGTAATAAAGAAAATATATAATGATAATGGTAAAGTAATAAAGAAGATATATGATATTCCAAAGACACCGTATCATAGGTTAATAGAGTCAGATATAGATAAAGATGTAAAGGAAAGGTTAAATGAAATATACAGAGGTTTAAATATGGTAGAATTAAGGAATAAGATAGATGAAAAAGTTAGTGAATTATATAATGATGTTGCTATTAGAAATGAAGAAAAATCAAAAGGATTTCGGAGACATTTATTTTTATCTAACAAGGATGGTAAAAAAGCATTTCGGAGACATCCTATTTTGATCTAATACGGGTAAAATTATCTAAAGTAACCACTTAGGTGTTACTCTTTTATAGTCTTAATTATTATATCTGCTGTTTTATCACCCTTTGGAATGTTTAGTTTTGAATAATTTTTTTTCATAATATCAAGTTTATTTTGAGTTATAGCTAAATCTATTGCCTTTAAAAGATTTTCAGTTAATTTTTTATCATCATCGACAATGATTGCTGAACCAGCTTCTGATAGTATTTTTGCATTTTCCATCTGGTGACCACCCGCTGATGATGAAAGTGGAATCAGTATCGCAGGCTTTTCTGTATATATAAGTTCTGTTATTGTCGAAGCACCTGATCTTGATATTATTAAATCGCTTATTTCATATATCTCACTCATATTTTCATAATAGTCAATTAAAATTAGATTTTCATCAATTAGTCCTGCCATTTCATATCTTTCCATTACAGCATTAAAATTTTTTTTGCCTGTGATATGGATCAGTGTTATCTTCCCTTTTTCTTCCCTTCTTCTTAAAGCAAAATGATATATTGCATTGTTTATGTTAGCTGAACCCTGACTGCCACCAAAACAAGAGATTATCATATTACCATCTTTTATCTTAAACTTTTTAACTATCTCATCCCTGTTTTGATTTTTAAAAAATGTATCTCTGATAGGTGTTCCAACAATCTCACTTTTATTTTTAAATGGATTGTTTTTTACAGGAAGACCTAAAAAAATCTTTTTCGCAAATCTTCCTGCAATTTTATTGCCCAAACCAAATATTGCATTTGATTCGTGTATAAACACAGGTATTTTTTTAAACCATGATGCAAATATCACAGGAAATGCTATATAGCTGCCTGTTCCAAAAACTGCATCAGGCATTAGATCATTCATTACTCTCATGGAGAAAAAAAATGATCTAATAAACTTTGTTATAAATCTTAACTGTTTAAATGGATTTAATGACCTTGGCATTGATATCATATCTATTTCTATGAATGGGATATCATCCTTCTTTAATAAGTCTATTGATATGTCATTTTTTTTGACAGCAAAAACCACTTCGTCTCCGAGTTCCTCAAATTTTTTAGCTATAACATAACCAGGATAGAAGTGTCCACCTGTTCCACCACCTGCAATTATTATTCTCATATATTCTTCCTTCTGAGCGATGTGTTTAATATAAAACCTAAAAGCATCATAGTTGTTATTATCGATGAACCACCATATGAAAAAAATGGCAGTGGCAGACCCTTTGTCGGTGTCAGGCCACTTGACATAGCCATATTAAAAAGTGACTGAGCGGTTATAAGCAGGGCTGAGGATATTGTCAGTATTGATAAAAATGAGCTTGTAGATCTCTTTGCTATTTTAACCGATCTAAAAAAAACATATAAAAACAGACAGAGGATAAAGAGAACACCTAAAAATCCTATTTCCTCAGCTATTATAGGAAATATAAAATCGGTGTGAGACTCAGGAAGATAATTCAGTTTCATTATTGAATTCCCTGGTCCTTTGCCAAACCACCAACCACTTCCTATTGCAATGAGCGATTGAACTATTTGAAAGCTTTTACCGGTTGGATCATCCCATGGTGAAATGAATGATTTCATTCTTTCAATTCTGTATGGATGTCGCATTATCTCTAAGACTATTAAAGATATACCAGCTATGAAAGGAGTCATTATGTGTGCCATCTTTGCACCATATATAAAAAAGACTGCTATTGCAATAATAAAAAGCAAAGCTGGGGTTCCTATATCAGGTTCAAGAGCAATTAGCAGAAGCATCAGTGCTATTATAATCGTCGGTTTTATAAAAAATTTTAACCGCCTTATCTTTGAATAATTCCTATCTATGTAATCGCTCAAATAAAGGACAAATGCTACCTTTGCAAACTCAGATGTTTGAAAATTCATAAAGCCAAGGGGAATCCATCTCCTTGTGTTTTGGATCGGTGGCATAAAAAGTGTTATCACAAGAAGGATTATTGTGATAATAGTTATCAGAGGTATAAATATTCTTGCTTTCTCAATATCTACAAATGATATAAAAAGCATTATGCCTATGGAAAACACACTCCACAACAACTGTTTTTTGACATAAAACAGTGTGCTCTGAGTCTTTGAATATGCAAGTGCAGAACTTGCTGAATATAAAAATGACAATCCAACAAGTGTTAGAAATATTATAGCAGTAAAAAGTTTATAGTCAAAAAAGTGGATGTTAAGATTTTTTGGAAATACTGAGGAAAATTTATTTTTTTTCCTTCTCATAAGCTTTTAACTATCTTTTTAAATTTTCTACCCCTGTCCTCAAAATTTTTGAACTGATCAAATGAAGCACATGCAGGTGATAACAGAACAATATCACCCACTGTAGCTTCTTTTTTTGCAAACTTTAAAGCATTACCAATTGTGTTAGCAGTTATTATATCCGTTGTCCCTTTGAGTTCTTTTTCTATTATGGGTGCTGCTTCACCTATAGTCATTATCTTTTTGACATACTTTTTTATATATGGTTTTAATGGAGCATAAGGAGCATTTTTATGAGTTCCTCCTAAAATAAGCCATATATTCCTTTCTTTGCCGAGGGCTTTTAACGCTATAAGTGTTGAATCAACATTGGTCCCCTTTGAATCATTTATATAACTAACTCCATTTATTTCTCTTACGAACTCTATCCTGTGTTCAAGCCCTTTAAACTTATCAAGTGTTTGCTGAATTATATCATATGAAATTTTGGCTGATGAGGCCATAAGCGATGCTGCCATCTCATTTTCTATGTTGTGTTCCCCCTGAATTTTTGCCGGCCTTAACTCACTGTTATATTTTAAAAGTATAATATTTTCTCCATCATAGTATGCATCATTCTTATCATTCTTTATAGAAAATCTCAGTATGTTTGTGTTTTTGGCTTTTATTTTTTTTAATATATCATCACTGTTATTGATTATAAGGTAACCATTTTTATCCATATACTTGAATATTTTAAACTTTGCCTCGATATATTTTTCCATACTACCGTGATGTTCTATGTGATCAGGTGTTATGTTCAATATAGCTGCAATTTTAGGTTTCAAATATGTTGAGTCTTCAAGCTGATAGCTTGATATTTCTATTATAATCCAATCATTTTTATCTGCTTTTAAAACCTGAGCCGATACAGGTTTACCGATATTGCCTGCAAGAACTGCTTTTGCGTTATGTTTTTTAAAATAATTATTAAATATTTTGTACGTAAGATATGTGGTTGTGCTTTTACCATTGGTTCCTGTTATCATAACAATATTTTTTGTTTTTGAGAATGAGAGAGCGATCTCAACCTCACTGAAAATGGGTATTTTGTGTTTTATTATTTCATTGATAATTGGATTGTTGTTTGAGATACCGGGGCTTTTAACCGCAAAATCAATAGTATCAATTATTTCTTTAAAGTTTTCATCGCTCACAGATTTAAAGTTTTTCAATCGCAAACTTTTTTTATCATAAACAGTGATCTTTGAATTTATCATTTCCATTAAAAGATCAGCACAGGATAATCCGCTTTTACCAGCCCCTATTATAAGACAGTTTTTTGATCTATATTTTTGAGGATTGAACATACTTACCTTATCTTTAATGACGAGAGTGCTATAAGCATAAGAACAATTCCGCATATCCAGAATCTCACTGTTACCTTTGGTTCTGCTATTCCTTTAAGCTCAAAATGATGATGAAGCGGTGCCATCAAAAAAACTCTTTTTTTATTTCTAAACTTGTACGATGCCATCTGAATTATCACAGAAAGTGTTTCTATAACAAATATACCTCCAGCAATTGGAAGCAGCAATTCATGCTTTATCATTATTGCAGCTATTCCTATTGTCCCACCTAAAAAAAGTGAACTTGTATCACCCATAAAGATCTCTGCTGGATATGCATTGTACCAAAGAAATCCGAGACAAGCTCCAACCATAGAACCTAAAAATATTGATATCTCCCCTGCACCTTCGACATATATCAGTTTAAGGTATTCAGCCCACCTAACATTACCAGCACAGTACGCCATTATTATAAATGTTAAAGCTGCAAATATAACAAGTCCGCTTGCAAGTCCATCCTGACCATCACTCAGGTTTACTGCATTTGATGATCCAATTATTACAAGCATCTCAAATATAAAATAAAAGACACCTAAGTTTATTATAAGGTTTTTTGTATATGGGATTAATATATGGGTTGGATATAAGTGGCTTGGAGGATTTACTGCTAAATACATAACAACCACAAGCGATGCTATTATCTGAAGAAAAAATTTAAGCCAGCTTGGTGCACCACGAGGATCCTTTTTTACAAGCTTGGTATAATCATCAAGCCACCCTGCAAAAGCAAGTATAACCATTGATACAAGAAGTATTATCACAAACCTGTTATCAGGTTTAGCCCACAAAAGTGTTGAGATGGTCATTGAGATAAATATTATTATCCCGCCCATAGTCGTTGTGCCTGATTTAGAAAGATGAGTTTTAGGACCATCCTCTCTCTGCAACTGCTGTATCTTATACTTTTTTAATTTTTTGATCACAAAAGGAGCTATCAGAAGAGCTATCAAGAATGATGTTATCATAGCTCCGCTCAATCTTACAGAAATATAATAAAAAAGGTTGAGTGGAAAAAAATAATCTTTTAAAAAGTGTAAATAATAGAGCATATTCGTGTCCTTATACAGTTAATTTCTATTGTCATCAACCATCAGAAAACAAAATACAATTTTTTAATATGACTTGCCATCAAGATATAAAAGTAACATATCTGATTGTTAATTTTCAGCAATAAATCTTTCAAATTTCATTGATCTTGAAGCTTTTATGAGTATATTTATATCATCATTTTCTTTTATAAAGTCTCTGACATATTTCAGAGCGAGATCTGTATTACTATAATATTTTACATTTTTCATTTCTTTTTTTAAACAATCATATGCAACCTTGATCTCAGGTCCTATCAGAAAAACATACTCTGGAGAAATCTCAGATACCCTCTTAGCAAGTTCAGTATGGTATCTTTTAGAATATCTTCCAAGCTCTTTCATATCACCAAGTATAACAGCAAATCTTTTCTTTTTTGATATCTCGCTCAATGCATAATCCATAGACTGTGGATTTGCATTGTATGCATCAAGTATTATAACAGATTTCTTTCTTTTGATTATCTGCATCCTGAGTGGAACCCCATCAAATTTTTCAAGGGCAGCTATTATCTTTTTTTCAGGAACACCAAAAAGATAGCCTGAGATAAAGGCAGCAGCAGCATTAAGATAATTATGTTTTATATGATTTTTAAGTCTGATTTTTATTCTTTTATTCTTAAAATTAAAGGAAGAGAAGTTTTCTTTAAAATCTATTACAAGGTTATTATCAGCCAAAAAACCAAATGAAATAATGTTTTTTTTAGTTTTTAATTTTTTAAGATATTCGTTATCACCATTTATTACCCCAAGTCCACCATTTTTTAATTCATTTAAAACCTCTGTTTCAGTTTTAAAAATATTTTCCATTGTTTTAAAAAACTCAAGATGCTCAGGTGCTATGGTTGTGATCACTGATATATCAGGCTTTACTATCCTTGCTAGTTTTTTGACCTCACCAACTGATGATGAGCCTATTTCAAACACACCAAATTCATCCTTTTTTGTTGCTTCAAGAACACTTAAAGGGAGTCCGTATTCATTATTAAGATTTCCATGGTTATAAACAGTCTTTTTATAAGATGAAAGGACATCCTTTGTCATCTCCTTAACAGTAGTTTTACCATTTGATCCTGTAACAGATACAGTTTTTAGATCCAGTCTTTCTAAATGTTTTTGAGCCAAAAGATGAAGTGCTTTGAGACTATCGTTTACCCTTATAAAAAAATCTAATTTATTATAATCATCCAATTTTATACTTCTCTCAGCAATAATCCCTTTCGCACCCTTTTTTACAGCCTCTTCAATAAAATCATTGCCGTTAAAATTTTTGCCTTTAAGCGCCCAAAAGACATCTCCTGAGCTTATTTTTCTTGTATCTGTTATAAAACTGTTAATTTTTCTATCCTTTTTGAGATATATGAGTTTTCCATTTATTGCTGTTGCAAGTTCTTTTATATTTATATCAAGTTCCATATTTCTCCTTCAATGCCTCAGAAACTGTTTCCGCATCACTGAAATGAATTTTATTACTTCCTATTATCTGATAATCCTCATGACCCTTACCAGCTACAAGCAGTATATCTCCAGCTCTTGCTTCATTTATTGCAAAAAATATTGCTTCTCTTCTGTCGATTATCCTTTTATAATTTTTACTTTTCTTTTCTAAAAATTTCTTCTCAATATCATCAAGTATCTTTTCAGGATCTTCAGTTCTCGGATTGTCGCTTGTTATTATAACAAAATCGCTCAACTCAGCTGAGACATCAGCCATAGGAGCTCTCTTTGTTTTATCCCTGTCACCACCGCAACCAAAAACAGTTATTATCCTTTTGTGTGGAACTGAATTTAATGTTTTTAAAACCTGCCTCAATGATTCTTCAGTGTGTGCATAATCAATATACACATAGAATCCGTGTCCTGAATCTATTTTTTCAAGCCTTCCCTTCACACCTTTTATATTTCTTATGATATCAATCAGCTGATTAAAATCAATATTCAAATGCTTTGCAAGCGATAATGAAGCAAGAATGTTGTATATATTATGTTTGCCTATTAGATGTGTTTCAAATCTGAACACCTGACCAAAATCATTTATTTCAAAGCTACTGCTATCAGCTTTAAGTTCAATATTTTTGGCTCTAAGCTCTGATGAGTTGTTTAGAGAATAGCCTATAACCCTTATGTTACTATCAAGCCTATCAATAATTTTTTTTGAAAATGGGTCATCAGCATTTATGGCCACGACTTTATTGTTTTTATTTGATTGATTTAAAAGCTCAAATAGATGAAGCTTTGAGCTTGCATAATCAGCCAGATCTTTATGAAAATCCAAATGATCGCTTTGAAGATTTGTAAACACTGCGGCATCAAATGATATATCATCAACCCTTTTGAGCTTGAGTGAGTGGGATGAAACCTCTAACACAACGCTTTTGTCACCATCATTTATAATTTCACAGAGTATTTCATTTAGCCTTGGAGCAAGTGGAGTAGTGTTCTCTGAAGGTGATATGATTCTTTTGTGGCTTCTATAATTGATAGTCCCTATCACCCCTGAATTTATCCCAGAAGAATTTAAAATATTTTCAATTATGTATGAAACAGTTGTTTTCCCTTTTGTTCCTGTTACCCCGACAGTATAAAGCCTTGCTGATGGGTCTGAATAGAAATTTTTTGAGACCACGGAGAGAGTTTTTAATATATCGTTGCTTTTTATAAATTTCACATCCTCAGTGATATCATCTTCTGAGACTATTACCGCAGCTCCTTTTGATATCGCTTCTTTTATGAACAGATTACCATCAGTTTTACTGCCTTTCAATGCAAAAAAAATATAGCTTGGGCCTATATTTTTTGAATTTATTGATACTCCAGATATATCCATATCAAACTTTGGGGATATCCCTGTTCCATTTAATAATTCTTTCAGTTTCATAGACTTTAGTTAGCCATAACCTCCTGCTTTTTAGGTGCATTTATCTTTGAATAATCTATAGCCCTGTCCTTTTTTATATTTTTTATACTTATTATATAGCTTGCAATCTTTGAAAATATAGGAGCAGCTGTCTGGCTTCCAAACTTATACTTCTTTGAGTTATCAACGATTATGAGCATAGAATACTGTGGATCAGTTGCAGGGAAAAAGCCACAGAATGAAGTAACGTTAGCCCCTTTTACATATTTACCTGTTTTAAGATTTAACTTGTTTGCTGTCCCAGTTTTTCCTGCTATATAATATCCCGGTATTTGAGCCGCAATCCCTGTTCCATTTTCAACCACATTTATCATCATATCAGTTACTCTTTTAGCAGTGTTTTCAGTTATTACCTCTCTTATAACCTCTCTTTTTGAGAGTCCTATTTCCTCTTCACCTCTTTTCATTTTATATATCAGGTTTGGTTTTATCAGAACGCCTCTGTTTGCAATAGCAGTATATGCATTTATCAGTTGAAGTGGTGTTACGGCTATACCATATCCATAGCTTGTTGTTATAATATCCACATCCCTATATCTTTTAAAGTCCTTTACAATCCCACCTGATTCTCCTCTAAAATCAGTATATCTGCTTCCAAAACCAAATTTTTTGATATACGGATAAAGTTTTTCTATGCCAATCTTAAGCCCAACCTTTGCAAAACCTATGTTTGAAGAATGTGCATAAACATCTCTCAAAACCGTATTACCGAGCGGTTCATGATCTGTTATAGCCTGCCTGTTATTGATCTGCCATCTTCCATTCTCGCAGTTAAACACATCCGTTTCCTTTATAATATTTTCATTGAATCCTGCAGATAGTATCACTGTTTTAAAGGTTGATCCCGGCTCATAGACATATTCAATCGGCGTAAGGTTTATATAGTTTGGCGGATATGATGCCATAGCAGATATATTTCCACTTTTTACATCCTCGACTAATATTATTATTTTTTCAGGATCAAGTTTATTATAATAATCAGCGGCTACCTGTTCCACAATACTCTGTATTCTTTCATCCACTGTCAAATAAATATCATATGGTTCATCATTGGTCGCTTGTTCAATAACCTTTATAACATTACCTCTGCTATCCCTTATCTGATCCTCGCTTACAATATTCCCTCTAAGATATTTATCATATGTCAGCTCTAAATTGCTTAGCCCTTTATTCTCATTGCTCATCCCTATTATTTCCCTTGCCACACTCGCAGGATACTCCCTTGACTGATGAGCTTCAAGCAAAACACCTTTTATTTTAAGCTCCTTTATTTTATCATATACATCCTTTTCTACATATTTTTTTATCTTTACATAATTTTTACCATTTTTAATCTTGCTCTCTAATTCTCTTGATGGTATATTTAATATGGATGAAATAGAAGTTATGTTTTTTTTATTATATTCAAAATCCTTTTTCATTATAACAACATCCCATTTAACAATTGAAGATGCCAATATGTTTCCATTTATATCATATATATTGCCACGCGGCATTATCTCTTTTGTCTTTCTTCTATACTCTTTTTTAGCGTAGTTGGAAAGGTAGCTATGCTTTATTATCTGAATGTAAAAAAACCTTGATGCTATTACAATGGCAGAAACTATCACAAATATTTTTATGATATGAAATCTTTTGTTTAAATTGTTCATCCATTTTTAAATATTCTGTTAAAAAAATTAATCTTTGCAAAAAGATTTTTATCCTTATATTTATTATTTGAAGGTGATTCCAAATCTATATTTATAATAGTATATGGCTGTGGGACTTCAAAGCCTAAGGCCATAGCCTGCTTTTCCACCATTCGAAGTGTTGAACTGGCATAAAACTTTTTTTTGAGATACTGATTCTCTGTGCTTACAAGCTTTATATCTTTTTTTAGACTGCTTACCTTATACCTCAGCCTCAAATTATAAGAGCTTATAATTATGGGTAGCATAAACAACCAGATGCAGCTGAAAACTATTTTTTTATTCAATATTTTCATAATTTTTCCTTTAACCTCTACCGTTAAACTTTTTCAATGCCCCCTATCATACAGAAAAAGTTTCTACCTTTGTTAAATTATTTTTTTCCCATATATAATAAATTTTGGTAGGAGTTATATCATTCTTAAAATCGCTCAATTTATTTGTAACTCTAATTATTTTTTTTCTAAATTTTATATTTTTTCTTTTCATAATCCCTCCTTCAATTTTTCTATAACCCTTAGCTTTGCACTTCTTGCTCGTGGATTTGAATCCACCTCAGACTGAGATGGAATCAAAGGTTTTTTGGTAATAATCTTCCAGCCACCAACCACTGCCATAGACTTAAATGTTTCTTTAACAATTCTATCTTCAAGCGAGTGGAATGTAATAACAGCTATCCTTCCACCAGCTGATAACAACTGTGATGACCTCTGAAGCACCTTTGTAAGATTATCAAACTCATAGTTAACAGCAACCCTTAAAGCAAGAAATGTTTTTGTTGCAGGATGTGATGCTCTCCTTTTCCTTTCACTGAATGGTATAACATCCTCTATTATCTTGCTCAGCTGAGTTGTTGTTTTTATATCAGCTCTTTTTCTGCTATCCAATATTGCAGATGTAATCCTGCGAGAAAACTTTTCGCCACAAATTCTTATGAGGTGTTCTATCTGTTCATACGGCCATGAATTTATAATATTATATGCAGTAATCGGGTTTTGAGGATTTATTCTCATATCAAGAGGCCCTTCCTTATTAAAACTAAATCCTCTTGATGCCTTATCAAAGTGCAATGAGCTTATACCGAGATCAAGAAGCAATCCAGATATAAGAGTTATTCCCTCTTTTTTAAGTATTCCATCGATATCTGCAAAGTTTCCTGAAATAAGTTTTACCTGCTCCAAATAATCTGAAAGGTTATTCTTTGCTATATCAAGCATTTCGGGATCCCAATCTATACCGACAAGCCTTGCATCCTTGTTCAACCTCTTGATGAGATTTAGTGAATGACCGCCCATACCAACAGTTGCATCAACATAAATACCACTTTTGTCAGTTATCAATAGATCAGAGACCTCTTCTAACATAACAGGAATATGACTGTATTTTGTTTTTTCTTCCATAATTTTTAGATACTTGAGTTATATATCAAGGATTTTTGAAAACTTGTTCAATGAAGAAGATATTTTTTTATTTTTATAATCTTCCCACTTTTCTCTGCTCCAGAGTTCTATCTTATTTCCGACTCCAACTATAACAACATCCTTCTTTATCCCTGCATAGGCTCTATGTGATGAAGGTATTAATATCCTTCCCTGATCATCGAGAACCACATCACAGGCATTTGAAAAAAAGAATCTTTTAAAGGCTCTTTCCTCTTCCCTGTTATCTGACTTGAAAACCTCCATATTGTTCTTTAAGAGCTCATTCCATAGCGACGGCAAAAAGAGATACAAACACCCATCAAGCCCTATGGTCAGCATAAAATACTTTTCCTTCTCTTTTTTTAATTCATCTCTAAACTTTGATGGTATAAACACCCTGTTCTTAGGGTCTATTACAAACTGATGTTCTCCATAAAAAGATTTCATCCATCCTCATACACTTAAAAACATTTTACACCACTTTCCACCACCTTAAAAATAGTATAGATGAATTTTAAAAGATTGTCAAGATTTTTAATTGACGAATGTCAAACGGACACAGAGCCCCGAAGTAACCTACGCGGTTACTTTTGGGGTATTAGGGTTTCTGTTTTAATCTGATATCGCCAGATACTTTCAAGTGCAGCAAGTGTTGTGTATGGTTTTCCATATGAGAGGTAGAGTGCCTTTGATACGGAATCACCTGCTTTTATTCTTTTACAAAACTGATAGAATGAGTCTCCATGCTGTATCTTTAAAAGAAGATATACAAGCGAAAAGCTCTGGGCATACCATAGCTTAACGCTTTTTTCATCAGCATCATCAAGGGTTTTTATCATTATAAGATCTGATAAATTATATCCAGCTCCATCTTTGAGATAGCTTAAATTTTCGTTCAACCACTGTGGAATAGATTTTCCTCTTTCAACCTGTATATATACAGCCATACCCTCGCTCAACCATAAAGGGCTTTTATCATAGCTTCCAAAGAAGCTATCAAAGTATATATGAGTGAGCTCATGTGCAAGTATCCCAAACCACTCATCACTTTTATAGAGATAAATTATCTTATCCTTCAAATTTGTAGCACCGCCAGACCATGCAGGTCTTTTTGATATCTCCTGATACTTGGTTGAAGTTTTTGTAAGGTAAACTGTTACTTTAGTATCCCTTGTCCATGGAGAAAATGCTATTAAATCTATCATTATTTCACCATGCAGATTTTCAATAAGGCTTTCTATTTCATTTATATCTATACCTTTTTCAACATAAAGATTGAAGTGCCTCGTCTGTTTAAAATCAAACCCCTCGGGTATTTCATTAATTTTTCCTGAGACAGAAGGCTTTGTTTTGTCATCCATAGCTTCCTCAGTTTTATAGCCCTCTTCAGGAAATATTATTTCCTTTATTTCATTAGTATTAGCAAGCATTATTCTGCTCTCTTCTAATGAATCACCCTGTTGGTAGGTAATAGTGGATTGGATTGTTGTGATTATTTCAGGTTGAGAGTAATCCTGATTTTTTTTTTCTCCCCTTTGAGGGGTTGAACTTTTTCTCTCACCGTTTAGAATTATTTTATTTGTTTCCAGATCTTTTATATCCGTGGATATATACTGATAAAGATATATCCCCCATATCAGGACTACAAGAAACCAGAATGCAATTCTTAATTTATAGATGATATCCATAATCTTATTTACTACTCTATATAATTAATATTTTAACATTTAATAGGGTCATTTCGAAAAAGTTATCTGGTTGTTTTGGTTGTCTGGTTATTTACTAAAACATCAAGATTAAGTCAGAGGTCAGAACTTGCCTGCCTGCAGGAACTATGGCGGATTATATGTGTTAAATTAATGCTGGTTTACAACTCCTTAACACATTGCAGTGGGCGGGCAGGCAGGCACTGACCACTGTTTTGGTTTTGCTAACCACTGCCCACTGGCCACTGATCACTAATTGTAACCTCGTAGAAGAGTGAACCCTAATATACTATTTTTTATAGAAAACTGATATGCTCCGCTCTTTTTTATCATCAAGTAGATATCTGTATTCCGCATCAGGTTTTGCTTTAAAAAATTTTGAGATATCATCAGGAGACATCCATGAGATAAAGCTGCCACCACTGCACAAAAGATTCATGGCAAGAGGATAAATCTCATCTATTTTTCCACTTGCCCTCTGGGTAACAGCATCATATTCTTCAACTTCCTTTCGTGTTATTTCTCTGTTAAGGACATCAAGGTTATCAAGTTTTAATATCTGCTTTATCCATAGCAAAAAAAGGGCTTTTTTTCTTATTTTTTCAGCAAGTGTTATTTTTATATTGCTGTATACCACAGCCATAACCACACCAGGAAACCCACCACCGCTTCCTATATCAATGATTTTTTTTATATCATCTGATATAAATCCTGTCCTCATAATCAGAAGTGAGTCAATGAGATGCCTTTTTAAAAGCTTTGTCTCATCATTTTTTGATATAAGATTGATCCTTCTGTTCTTATCAGATAATTCCTTTAAAAATATTTCAAGAGAATTAATCTTAGAAGGCGATATCTTTATATCATATTCTCTAATTACTTCTTCTATTTCTTTCATATCTCATTTTCTCAATCAAAACCCATACAAGCTGAACATCAGCAACAGTAATACCCGGTATATGATATGCCTCGGATAGGTTCTCCGGCCTTATCTTTGAAAGTTTTTGTCTCGTCTCTATTGAAAGCTCATTTATATCATTATAATCAAAGTTTTTAGGTATTCTTATGCTTTCAAATTTTTTCATCTTTTCAATTTCATTTTTATATCTTTCTATATATACTGAGTAAAGCTTTTGATTCTCTGCCGCAATCCTTGCATTCTCTACTTTCCATGGCAACATTTCATCTTCATTAAATTTTTTGCTGTTAACTCCACTCAAAAAACTATTATAAGTTTCTTTATATCTTTCAAATCTTTCCTTTAGACTCATATCAAATATACCAAGTTTAAATGCATAATCACTCAGTCTAAGGTCTGCATTATCCTGCCTTAAAAAAATTCTATACTCTGCCCTTGATGTAAACATTCGGTATGGTTCATCCACACCACGGGTTATTAAATCTTCTATCATAACACCTATATATCCCTCATCTCTTCTAATGATAAATGGCTCCTTTCCTCTTATCTTAAGAACTGCATTTATCCCAGCCATAAGCCCTTGTGCCGCTGCCTCCTCGTATCCTGTTGTCCCATTTATCTGACCTGCTGTAAAGAGGTTTTCCATTATCTTTGATTCAAGATTAAAGTTTAAATCTTTTGGATCAATCAGATCATACTCTATTGCATAGCCCGGTCTTATGATGCTTGAATTTTCAAGAGCAGGAATCGATTTTATTATCTCCCTTTGAACATCCTCGCTCAGGCTGGTTGAAAGCCCGTTTACATAGTACTCATTTGTTTTAAATCCCTCAGGCTCTAAAAATATATGATGGCTCGGATGATGAGGAAACTTGAATATCTTATCCTCTATTGATGGACAGTATCTCGGCCCTATGGATTTTATTCTTCCAGAATAGAGTGCACTCCTGTTTAAATTTTTGCTTATTATCTCAAATGTTTTTTCATTGGTTCTTGTTATCCAGCATGGCATAAATTTTTTTCTATTTAATTCATTCTCATCAGTGAATATTGAAAATGGCTTTGCAGGAGCGTCAGATTTCTGTTCTGTACAAAGATCAAATCTTATTCCTCTTTTGTTAAGCCTCATAGGAGTACCAGTTTTAAGTCTTAATATATTAAAGCCAGATTTTTTTAGTTCCCCTGAAAGCATAGTGGATGGTGGGTCATTGTATCTACCCCCCTTTGATGAAAACTCACCAACATATACGACACCATTTAAAAATGTTCCTGTTGTTAGAATAACAGTCTTTGATTGATAAACTGTATTCCTTCGAGTTATTATTCCACAAAGCTTTGAACCTTTTAAATAAAGCGAAGCTACTTCATCCTGCATAAGAAAAAGGTTTAGAGCTTTTTCTATATGCTGTTTGGCAAGCATATGATAAAGTTTTTTATCACACTGTGCCCTTGGGGCGTGAACTGCTGGTCCCCTTGATGTGTTCAAGGTATGGTAATTTATTGATGAGTTATCAGCATTTATCCCCATATAGCCGCCTAATGCATCTATCTCTTTAACAATCTGTCCCTTTCCTGTTCCACCTATTGATGGGTTACAACTCATCTGGCCTATGGTATCGAGGTTCTGTGTAATAAGCAATGTCTTTGCAGCCATTCTTGCTGATATTAGAGCAGCCTCTATTCCAGCATGACCTGCACCAACAACTATCACATCAAAATATTCGGGGTATATAAAATATGACATATGTTTTATTGATAAAGCATAAGCTTCATTATATTGCTATTGAATATCATCGACTTGTACAAAATAAATCCAAAAAGAAAAGAAAAGATAGCTGATGATATAGAGTATAAAAGAATCCTGTTTATTGAAAGGTCATATTTAATCTTTATTATCTTTATATAAAAAAATATATATATCACTGCAAAGAAAATGTTTAGAAGTGTATAGAATGACTCACTTTTAGCCTGTTCTGCTAAAAATATAAATGGCACTGATATTATAGATATAATGGAGAGAGAGAGCATGGCTTTAAGTAAAAATAAATATTCCTCACTGTTTTTATATATTATCATAACAGTAGACAATAACAAAAGAAATGCAAAAGCAATGGACAGCGAAGGGATTTTCAAAAGAAATGGAATTAAAAATATTATTAGAATAAATAGATTAAAAAGAAAAAATTTCAACATTCTTTCTCCTGTTTTTATATTAAAGATAAATGCAGGTATAAATATCAAAAAATTTATTAACAATGAAAGAGCAGATGATACAAGGTATTCAATCACAGTCGGGTTTATTATACCTGTCTTATCAAAGCTAAGTTCAGGTGGAAAGTCATGTGAGGATATGACGTTAAAACCTGTTTTAACAGCAAGAAATAAAAATATTAGTGTTATGAAATAGCTCCACTTCAATTTATTTATATCTTTTATATATGTTTCAGTTTTTTTAAAAAACATTTGTATATTTTTTAGAAATTCCATTTTATTATCCTCTTATTTTCCAACACAAAAGTTTTTGAATATACTTTCAAGCACATCATCAGAGGTTGTCTTACCGAGTATATCCTCCATATCAGCGAGAGCAGATCTCAGATGTTCAACAACGAGCTCGTATTCCTTATTCTTTATTTTTTGAAGCGACATATTAATATCATTAAGTGCAATAGAAAGTGCGCGGTAATGTCGTTCTGAGGTTATTATCTCATCATAAGCAGTGTCAATTCCCTTTTCATAGCCTTTTGTTATCTCATCCATAAGCATCTGGATATTATCGCCTGTTTTGGCTGAAACCTCAATGTAATTCTCGTCTTTTTCCTTTTTCCTTTTAAGATCAGATTTAGAAAAAACCTTTATCAGTTTAGCATCAGGCTTTATGTTGTCCTCTATAATTTTGATAGCAATTTTCTCATCGTTGTTATCGCAAGCACTTATATCGCTTAAGTATATAACCACATCCGCTTCCCTTATAGCTTTTACTGTTCTTCTCATCCCTTCCTTTTCTATATCATCTGCCGAGTGTTCTCTTATTCCTGCTGTATCTATTAAAAGAGTTTTAAATCCATTTATATGAGCTTTTTCTTCCACAGTATCTCTCGTAGTCCCAGGTATATCAGATGTTATAGCTCTTTCATAGCCTATTATTGAATTTAAAAGTGATGACTTACCACTGTTTGGTGTTCCAACTATTGCAACCTTTATTCCATTCTTTACAAAGTTTGCTTTTGAGAAGCTATCAGATAGTTTCTTTATTCTATTCCTTATATCTTCTGTTGCTAAGAATAGCTTATCAGCATTTATATCATCCATCTCCTCGTATGTATCATCAAGCCTGACCTCTATCTCAGCAATCAAATCTATTATGCTCTGCTTTATATCATTTATTTTAACACTGAGCTTCCCTTCAATATGATTTATAGCTATGCTGTGTTCCCTTTCTGTTTCTGAACTTATAAGCTCGTTTACAGCCTCTGCCTGAGAGAGGTCCATCTTGCCGTTTATAAATGCTCTGAATGAAAACTCCCCCTCCCTTGCCTGCCTTGCCCCGCTGTCTATAAAAAGTTTTAAAGCTTTTTTTACGATATATGGCGAGTTATGGCAAAATATTTCTACCATATCCTCTCCCGTATAACTTTTGGGAGATATGTATGTTATAACCATTGCCCTGTCGAGAAGCTTACCATTTTCATCAACTATTTTTAAAAGATATGCCCTGTTTGAAACAGGTTTTTCAAAAGCATAGGTCGGTTTTAATATTTTTTTTGAAATTTGAAAAGACTCACCCCCACTTAACCTTATTATTCCAATAGCCCCGAGAGGCCCACTCGCCAAAGATACTATTGTATCATCAACATTATACATTTTCTTCTTTGCTTTCTACCTTCTCCTCTTTTATATCTTCTTTTTTATCAACTAAACTCTGCCTTGACTTCCCATATCTTCTAAAATTTGGCTTTATTATAACCTTTCTAAACTTTCCATGACCGGTAGAAAATGTTGTGTATTCTGGATAATCATTTTTAACCATATCATGGATTATCTTTCTAAATGATGAGTGCATTGGCTTCATTCCATAAGATTTTTTAGTTCTCTTTATAACCTCTATTGCATGCTCTATATCCCTTTTGATCCTGTTCTCTGTTTTAGCCCAAAAATCCTCAGTATCAAGCCTAAAAACTATTTTTTTATTATTATCATCTTTGTTTAAAACAATACTTATAAACTGCTGCAAAGAAAGAAGACCTCTTGCACCATCGTAAAGCAACAAACCTGCATCCCTCGTCTCAATATTGATATAAACAGTTTTTTCAGCCTCATTATAACTTGAACTTATTATCCTAAAATCAATCTTTGAGAATGTAAGGATATCAGTGAGAAGTTTTTTTGTATCCTCAAGAATATTACCCGTTGGTTTGAAACCAGAACTGGATATCTCAAGCTTTATCTGTTTCTCCTCTGCCTTATTTTCTTTTTTGCTTTCATCACCCCATATCTTTTCCCTTAGAACCACACAGGCATTATGAGCGCCTATTCCAAACAATCCCTTTTTTTCCTCTCTTACAACCTCCACATCAACCTGTTCCCTTGTAAGATTCAGCTCTTTAAGGCCATTTTCAATAGCATCCTTTATAGTTTTCCCTTCAGCCCTTATTTCTTTCATCATATCCTCCCTTCAAATCTTTTGAGTTTTTCTCAGGTAATAGTTCTGTACTATGGCAAACAAACTGTTCACTATCCAATATATAACAAGTCCGCTTGGAAAAGCTAAAAACATAAACGTAAAAATCACGGGCATCCACTTCATCATCGCAGCCTGAGTCTTATCAGTAGTTGCCTGTGGAGTTGTGTAATTCTGCAAAAACATAAGTGCACCCATAAGCAATGGCAGTATATAATAAGGATCCTTTGCTGAGAGATCCTTTATCCAGAACACAAATTTTGCACCATGAAGGTTCCATGAGTTTCTGAGTGTTGTGAAAAGAGCAAAGAATATCGGTATCTGAATAAGCATAGGCCAGCATCCAGAAAATGGATTGGCTCCATATCTTTTATAAAGCTGCATCAGCTCCATATTCATTCTCTGAGGATCTTTTTTATACCTATCCTGAATTGATTTCATCTCAGGTTGCATCTTCTTCATTATTGCCATTGCCTTGTAAGACTTGATCGAAAGAGGAAGCATAAGTATTTGGACAAGAAGCCCTAAAAGTATTATAGCTACCCCATAATTATGAACCAACTTATAAAAATACTTCAAAACTGAATCAAACAACTTTGCAAGTGGAGCAAAAAAACCAAAGTCAACACTAAGCTGCAAACCATTGCCAAAACTTTTTAAAAGCGAGTAATCCTTGGGTCCTGAATAAAACTTTATACCAATTTTCTTTGTACTCATAGGTGGAACAGCTATTTCCTTTGTTACAAGACTTATCCTTGGAAAGTTATGGCCATCAACATCTTCATCAAAATATTTAATGCTATCAAACATACCATCATTCATAACAGCAAAGAGAAAGTATCTGTTATCCATAGCTGCCCAGAGCCAATCATTCCTGTTATAATTGCCGCTTAATTTTTCTATTACTGGATTTTTCCTTCCTTCTTTTTGGTATGAATATATAGCCCTTACAAGCTTTGTATTCTCTTTTTCCTCACTCTTAACAGTATTAAGGCCAGGTCCTATCGAAAGCTCAAGTGGCGGAATAACATACTGATTTTTAGTGTTATTTTTAAACTCTAAGAAGAGAGTGTTCATATCATTATTCTTAGATATGACAATATTTTTTACTATCTCTATGTCTTTTTTTGCAAGAACTGTTATAGAATTTGTATCCTCTGATATCTTTTTATAATTCAAGCCGGAAAGAACAGATAAAAATGGATAATTTTTATCAATTATTAAATCTACCGTTTCAACAGGGCTTTGATAGTAAAGTGAGTTAAGTGAAAGGTCTGAGTTAAAAACATATCTTGCTTTTTCATTTTTCAGTTCAAACAAAGCATCTTTCTGAACAATCTTTTTTTCTGTTTCCTTGTAATTTGAATCAGATATCTCAACCTTCTTTGCTTCAAATGCTGATCCCTTTTTATCAGACTTTGAGTCTGATGAAACAGTCTGGGACTGGACTTGCTCATGATTTTGCAACTGAGGTTTCTGAGGTGGCACCACATAGGTAAACCATATCAGATATATAACTGCTGACAAAACGAGGGCTACTATTAAATTTTTTTGCATTATTCCTCCTTCTTACACCTTAAAGATCTCCTGATCACCCTGTTATTATAAATCCAGCTGAAATCAGGATTTTTTGTAACAGGATCATATCCACCATTTGAAAATGGATTGCACCTTATAATTCTATATGTTGATAGAAGCAATGCCTTAATTGGATTGTATAATTTAAAAGCTTGTCTTGAATACTCAGAGCAGCTTGGATAATACTTACAACTCGTATATCCAAATATTGGCCTTACGGTTTTCCACGAAAGCCAGATAAAATCAATCAAGCCTAAATATATTTGCCTTAGCGAAAAGTTTTTCAAATTCATCAGAGATATCCCGATATTCCATAATATTACAATTATCTTTTATTCTTATAACAAACCAGAGATTATTATTTATTCTTCTCTGGTTCAATCTAAAAAATTCTCTTATCAATCTCTTTATCCTATTTCTTTTTACAGCACTACCGCATCTTCTGCTCACTGTTATAGCAAGCTTGAATTTCATATCTCCATTATAATTGTTCAAATATGAAAGATCTAAAAGATAAACAAAAAAGTTAGGAGAGACAAGCCTCCTTCCTTTTTTCATTACAAAGGAAAAACTCTTGGAGTTTTTAAGCCTTAAGTATGAGAATTTCAAACTGCTCACTTATTCTGGAATAAGACTCTCTCTTCCTTTTCTTCTTCTAGCAGAAAGAACCTTTCTTCCACCCTTAGTTTGCATTCTGGCTCTAAAACCAATTCTCTTTTTCCTTCTTCTAACATTTGGTCTATATGTAGGTAGCATAATAAGTATATTATAACATAAAATTACTAAAATTTAACACGACACGCGTCGCGTGAGCAAGATCTCATGACTCAAGGAATAGTTATTTAGTTGTTTGGTTATTTCGTTATTTAGTTATTTAGGAAGAAAAATCATCAGGATGTAATCATCGATTACATTTTTCCCACGATCCCGAACCGTGATACGGTTCGGGATCGTGGGGAATCGTAAGGTTTTAAAATTTTTATGGATAAAAATAATAATGACTTCAATAATGGTTTGATTTTATAATTTTTAAAAATTATAATTTAAATATGGATTTAAAAGAATTCGAAAAAAATTTATCTAAACTAAAGGAAAAAGGATTTGTTCCATCTACAAGAAAAGGACCTACTGGAATAGGACATACATTGGAAACATATCTTGGTATAAAAGAAAACAACATGCCTTTACCAGACATTGGATATGCAGAGATTAAAGCACATCGTACAGATAGTAATAATATGATAACCCTTTTCACCTTTAATCGTAAGGTATGGCAAATGCCACCGCTTGAAGCTGTAAAAAAATATGGAAGTTTAGATAGGAATGGAAGAAAAGGTCTTTATTATACAATGTCTTTAAAACCCAATAATGCAGGCTTATTCTTATATGTAGATGACAAAGATATATCGGTACGACATATATCAGGAGAAATAATAGCAATTTGGTCATTAAAAAACTTGGCTGAAACCTTTATAAAGAAAATACCATCATTAATTCTTGTATCTGTCTTTGCTAAAGAAAGAGACGGGAGAGAGTGGTTTCATTTTTATCGTGCTCAATTGTTACAAGGAACTTCACCAGAATTACTATCTAATCAATTTAAGGCAGAGAATATTTTTGTGGATTTAAGATTACATGACAAAGGAACAACGGCACGAAATCATGGAACTGGATTTAGAGTTTATGAGAATAAATTGCCATATCTATTTAAAAAAATAGTGGATTTAATAGATTAGTACACCTTTCTTAATAAAATAATACTTTCTTTCAGCATTGTAGAACCAGTTTTACCTGCTTCATTTGTTGGACTATTTCTTGAAGGCATTCGTTTATTAGGAATATTACGATAGAAAATTCCTTGTTGTATAAATCCTATATTCTCTGCTAATTCACAAATAATTGTATCGGTTTTTAAGACTAACTCTTTTACTGTTCTATTACCGATGATCAAACAAAAGTATTTATTGGGTTTAAGAATATTGTGTGCCTGTATTAATGCCTTATTTAAATCTATATAAAAACTCAATACTTCTTTTGCTCGTTCTTCATCTTTGTCTGCAATGCTATTAATGCTAAACTTGAGTGTAATGGATTTGTCTAAGATTGGATCGCTAAGGTTAACATTATTCTTTCCCCCAATTAACTCTTTATCAATATCTTTAATGTTAGGTGGAAGTAAATCCAACCATTGAGAAGATAATCTAGAAAATTGTCCATAAGCCACAGTAGTTCGACTATCTCCGTATGGAGGCGAAGTAATAATGAGATCTACTGAATTATTTGGTATTCCATTATCTTTAGTTGCATCCCCCATGATGATACGAGAATGGGTATGGGGAAAAATATTATTTACATACTCTTTCATTCCTATAATATTATTTTCACATATTTTAATAAATTCACTTGTAACATCCGGTTTAAACTTATCTGTCATTTTATTAGGAGAGCGAAACAATTTAAATTCTCCATGTCTGGTATAAGAAACAATTCTAACCACATTGCTAAAACAGACGAAAAAGAAGTTACGGATATTTTCTTCAGGAATCTTAGAAATTGCCTGTTTTAATCGTGTAAGATCGTTAATCACATCCTTTTTAAACCAGAAATCAATATTAGTAAAAAAATATGGATGAACATCCTTTATAGATTCATATTCATCTATAATAAATTTAAGTTTATCAGTCAAGTTTTTGGGATTAATTGGTGTTGTTTTTACACGAGCGATTAAAACTGCCAGAGGATTAAGTTCAATTCCAATAGAATTACGATTAAGCAAACTGCTTTCAACTAATGTTGTGCCAGAGCCACAAAAAATATCACATACTGTATCCTTTTCTTCTGAAAAAACTGAAATCAGTTTACGAGCAATTTGTGGAATAAACATCGCCGGATAATTATGAAAACCGTGTGTGTAAGTTTTTGTTTGATATTTTTTAAAATCCCATTCTTCTATCCAGTGCTTAATATTATTATTATAATTATAATGCTGCTTATGATTAGAATAACCTCCCAAAGAAATGATTTGTTCTAATCTATTAATTCGCTGATGCGTCTGTGATTTTTGTTTTAACTCCGATGAATTAAATAAATAAACATTTTCATCTTCTTTTACTAAAAACTTGCTTGGATTTTGAGGTGCGGCAAATTCGCGACTTTTATTAAGATATGTTTCAAGAGAATGTTTAGGAAAACGACGTTGTCCTCCTGGTGTTCTTATAGGATGCAATAAACCTTTTTTTTCCATACGATAAATTGTCTTTGTGCTTACGCCTAAAAATATTGCTGCTTGTTTTGTATTCAACATTTTAGTTTTTTGCTTGGTTTGTTCCATAACTGTTTTTGCTCTTCATATATATTATACGACATTAGACATCATTAGACAATATATATATAGAATTATCCAATACAACATAAGTCTGAAGAAAAAGTGAGAGGTAATAACCTGTCCAACCTACGAAGTTGGACGAAAATTTGTAAATGGAGTTATATTTCCAACTTACGAAGTTGGACAGAGGTTTTGCCCAAAATTTTATACACTACAGAATCACTGCATTCCCAAACAACTAAACTATCCGTATTCATCTTGATGTTTCTTCTTCCTAAATAACCAGACAACCAGATAACTAAATGACTAAATAGTCCGTTTACATCCCGATGATAAAAAATGCGGAAGTCGGGAGATAATTTTATTTTTGTTTTTTTAAAGGTTTGAAAGTAAAAGTTTTGGTCGTGTCCGTTTCAGTTATATCATATTGAGCTTCTTTCCAGTTCCAGATACCATTGTCAAAAGCAGGGAATGCAGTTTTATTGTCCGAATAATCTTTATCCTGAACTATTATTTCCACGACTCCCGATTTTCTATTTAATATGATAGGAATGGCCTTTGTAAAATTTATCTCCGTCAACACATCGCCATCATCGTTTTTCCACTCTATTTTTGAACAGCCTGCTTCAAAAACCCGGTATTCCTTATATTCGGTCAATAAAACAGGAGCATAGATGAGGATATTGCTTGCTTTGGCTCCGGGAAAAACAAACTTAAATCTCAGTCCCTTGGCATTTTGAAATTTGTCAAGTTTTGTCTGATTGGTTTCGAGAATATCTTTCAATCCCTCTCTTATTTTTTCCTTAAGTTTTTCCGATTCATATCGCTTTAATATATCATCAAGCATGGTTTTTGTATCTTTTGGCATTGCGATTCTTGAAGATACAAGAGTATCCAGTCCTTCGTTAATGCCATCCACCCGCCTAAAAAGATCTTTTTTCCAGTCTGGATTAATAGCATCCAGCGACGAAACAATGGCCATACCAGTATAATACACATACACCATATACCTCGGTATGGAAGGATCAGTGAAACTGGTCAGTGAAGCTGTTAAAGTGTCCTTAAATGTATCAGAAGAAGCATAACCCTCAAATCGCTGGTCGCCAAAAGTGGCTTCAAGCGGCTTTACATCGTCGTTTTTGAGATATAAAAGACTATTGCCCACATATTGAGCTGTTCCTTCCTTAAGTTCCAAGTATCGTTCCAACTTAATCAACTCAGGGTCCAGACTACTATGCCGCTCTTTTCTTACCACCAGCCAATCTTCCCAGAGTTTTTTGGCTTTTCCCAAATCTTTTTCACTGACTATGTCGGCCAATATCCTACCCTCCAAAGCTAAAAGCAGGTTCGACTCCTCATCTTGGTAAGGATAATCTATCTTCGTTAGCCGTATCCGCAACTGGTCTTTTTGGGGTAGGTATTTCTGTTCTGAGTCCTGATACGCGTGAAACATTTCATGTAGAATTTCACTGAAATATTGAATCGAAGTTTTTTTATAGTTTTGGGGGGCAATATTATTTTTTAAAAAATAGTCCCGCACATATTTTTCATAAAGGTCAATAGTGTTTATGCTAATAGCTGGAATCTTGTTTATAGGACCGGACATTGCGCCATACATAAAAGTGTTGTCTTTTATGTAACAAAAATCTTTCTTCAATACCGGTATTCTGACAGGAGAAGGTAAACAATCTTTCGGCGGATTGGGGTGGCCGATCAGCAAGTTGGTTTTCTCCGGGAAAATTATCTGCACAGGGGTATTCTCTATTTTAACGCCGGGCCAGATGTTTTCCCCTTTTTGCGACCAAAAATTATACACCTCATTTATCCGGTTAAGATCAGAATCATTCAAACTGATATTTAACTCGGCAAACTTTTTTTCAAGGTCAGTCGGCATGGCTATGCATAATGTATGGCATAATATAAGGAAAAACACGTTAAAAAATATTTTTTTCATAATAGCTAATTGTATAAAATATTTAACATTAAAAAAAGCTATTTTTTAAAAAGGCAATGTCAAAAATTTTGTGTTATTTTATAATTTTATTTTGTTGATAATTCCAACCGCGTAGGTTGGGTTTTTTATGTTTTAATTCAAAAAGCATTAAATTTTAAGTATTAATTTAGTTTTTTTAATTTTACCCAACCTACGCGGTTAGATTGGTTGGATTCTTCATCCTGATGTCTTATCCGTTTACATCTTGATTGAATCCGTCTTCATCCTGATGATTAAATAACTAATTTGCTTTTCTGTCTTCTGTTTTCTGTCATCTGTCTTCTGACATCTGTATTCATCTCGATGATTAAATAACCAATTCCCCTTCCTTTGTAAAGGGAGACACAGAGGGGATTTCGATTTATTGATTTAGATCTCTATTCCTACCTGTTTTATCCCATTATATACATCCGATATATACTTTGATTCTCTTGGATCAAAGCCTCTTATTTGATATACAATCTTGTTATCTTTAATAAAATATAGTTTTGGTGCGCTCGAAAAAGAAAATTTATTAAAACACCCTTGAAGCTTATCTTGATGAGGATATATAAAATGCTCTAATTCTGGATTGTTTTTATTCCATACAGCCATATCGTTAAGATATGACATTGAAGTTCTGAATGGTATTATAATTGTAGCATACTTCTTAAATATATTCATTAGTTCTGGTGTGGCAGAGATTAGTTTTATAGCTTGCTTTGAGAAATAACATCCTGGATTTGATATAAAGATTATTTTTGGACCTTCTTTAATATTAACAGAAATAAGACTTATAGACCTTCCATCATCTGAAATCTTATATAGTTTACAATCCTCTCCCATTATTGAGGTATCATCATATACAATAGGAATAACCTCTGATTTTAATATACTCTGATATTCATCTTTAAGACTGTTAGCCTTTGAAAAATCACCAAACAATATATATAAACCAAATATATTCTCCACATAATTATATGTGGTTTTATTTACTATATAATTTTCCTTCTCAATATTCCTCTTCTTTAAAATTTCAAAGATTTCTTCAAGATTATTATAAAGATACCTTTTTTCAAGACACTGGAAGGCCATTGTATGATTTACCTTCCAAAGCCCTTGTAGTGTAGGATTATCATAGATTGAAAAATCAATCTTTTTGTCCCCAAATAATTGGGTATATTTTTTTTCAAGCTGTGTCTTAAATTCCATATCATTACTACCTAAATAATCATCAGGTTTGCTTAAAATTCTTTCTCCCTCTAACTCATGGTAATTCAGGAAGATTTCCAGATTAATTTTCATCTCTCATCCTTTATATCTTATTAAATTGTAGGGAAAAAAATTTGATATCAAGTGTTTGTATATAATTTTAAAAGCTGTTATGATTTTCTAATTTTATACAATATATCTTATGTATTACTGCGATAAAGGAATTGTTTTAAGACACAGAGATGTCAACGAGGCTGATGTTATTGCGAGCATCTTTACACTTCGATATGGAAGGCTTGAGGTCAATTTTAGAAGTGCAAGAAAATCTGCTGCAAAGCTCAGACCACTGACAGAACTTTTTTGTTACGGTGATTACAGATTCTATTTGAAAAAATATGGTGCAATGCCTCTATGCATAGGTGGTGGAATAATATCTTTTTATACTGAGATGAGAAATAATTTAGAAAAGATGATGATGTTTTCTATTATTTCTGATATTGTTTTATCTCTAACACCAGTTTATCAGAGCTCAGAGGATAAATTCAATCTTATACTTTCATCGCTTGATTATCTCAATTCAACAGAATCTGTTTCAAAGTGGTTTGTTATCGTTTTTATAATGAATTTTCTTGAGTACTATGGTGCTGGATTTAAAATGACAAACATTGGTTATGAATCAGAGCTATGGGATCTCATCCACAGACCTGACTTTTCATCTATATATCGGCTTGATGAATATGAAGATCTTTATGATGACCTTCTTGATTTTGCAACTTCAAAGCTTTTGGAACACAGCAACAGAAATTTTCAGATTCGCTCAGCCTTAAAATATAACAATCTTGCTTCTCAATTATAATTACGGAGGATTTATGTATTTTCAAAATTTAATAAACAGCCTTAATGACTACTGGATAAAACAGGGATGTATAATGGTCCAGCCATATGACCTTGAGAAAGGGGCAGGAACATTTAACCCTGCAACATTTTTTGGAGTTCTGACTACAAAGCCAACGGCAGTATGTTATGTTGAGCCTTCAAGAAGACCAGCAGATGCAAGATTTGCAAGCAACCCTAACAGGCTTGGAAAATATTATCAGTATCAGGTTGTAATCAAACCCCCACACAAGGATATACAGAAGGTTTATCTTAAATCGCTTGAGGCCATAGGGATAAAGATATCAGAGCATGATATAAAATGGATCGAGGATGACTGGGAATCACCAACACTCGGAGCAAATGGAATAGGCTGGGAGATATGGCTTGACGGTATGGAGATAACACAGTTCACATACTTCGAGAAGATGGCATCATTTGATCTTTTTCCTGTAACTGTTGAAATAACATATGGCCTTGAAAGACTCTGTATGTTCTCACAGAAAAAAGATAACATATTTGATATTATGTGGAATGAAAAAATAACCTATGGAGAGGTGCACAAAGAAATGGAAAAGCAGTTTTCTGTTTATAGTTTTGAAAAGAGTGATGTTGATAGATTAAGGCAGGACTTTGATTACTATGAGAAAGAGGTTTTAAGACTAACAAAAGATTCACTTTTTTATCCTGCTTATGATATGGTTATGAAGGCATCGCACAGCTTCAATCTGCTTATGGCAAGAGGTACTATATCAGTTGCTGAAAGAGCAAATCTTATAAAAAGGATACGAGATATGGCAAGGTTATGTGCTGATGAATATGTCAAGGGAACAAAAGCAGAGGTCAAAGATCAGAAGGAGTTAAAATGAAAAAGAATGATGTTTTGTTTGAACTAACTGTGGAAAATATTCCTGCAAGATTTGTTTTAATTGCAAAAAAGCAGCTTCAAGAAAAACTTTTAGAACTTATGAAAAACTCAAGGCTTGAGTTCGGTGATATAAAAATTTATTCAACCTACAGAAGGCTTACTGTTTTTATATACTCAGTTTCATCAAGAACAGAGAAGGTTATTGAAAAAGCGTACGGACCTAATGCAAGGATGTTAAAGGATGAAAATGGAAATTATACAAAAGCTGCAGTAGGATTTGCAAAAGCCTGTGGAGTTAAGCCTGAAGAATTAAAAACTGCTTTTGTAGAAAAAAAGGGCGAAGTTCTTTATGCTCAGAGAGTTATCCCATCAATAAACGCAGAGAAAGTTCTTTCTGATGTTTTTAAAGAAGCAATAAAATCTCTTAATTTTCCAAAGAGTATGATTTGGGAAGATTCCAAGTTTGTTTTTGCAAGGCCAATAAGGAATATTCTTGCAATATACGGCACAAGGCTTATCCCACTTGAAATTGCAGGAGTAAAAAGCTCGAAGTTTACTTATTCATCATACTTTACAGGCTTTAAAAAGATTTCAATAAAAAAACCTGATGAGTATTTTAATCAACTTGATAAAAACTGTGTTATGGCTGATGATGAAAAGAGAAAAAAAGCCCTTGAAAACATAATAAAAGGGGTTGAAGAAAGGGTTAAGGCAACTGTAAAAAAGGATGAAGATCTTATAGAAGAAAATCTGTATTTAGCTGAATATCCAAGTGGAGTGCTTGTAAAATTTTCTTCAGATTTTTTAAAACTGCCAAAAGAATTATTGAACCTTGTGCTAAAGAAACAATTAAAGTTCTTTGCAATACTTGATGAAAAATCAAATCTTTTACCATTTTTCTTAGGAATAAGAGACGGACTTTCTGTTGGACATAAGAATGTGGAAGAGGGATTTTTAAATGTTTTCAAGGCAAGATGTGCTGACGCAATATTTTTTTATGACTTAGACCTCAAAACTGACAAATTAATATTTGAAGAAAAACTCAAAAGCATGCTCTTTCAAAAAGAACTTGGTAGTATGTATGATAAGGGATTACGGGTAAGAAGTGTTGTTAAAATGCTTGCAAATGAGTTTAAAATTTATGATGAAAATTTGATAAATGCTTCTAAATACATATACTATGATTTAGCATCAAGCGTTGTGAATGAGTTCCCAGAGCTTGAAGGGATAATGAACTACTACTATGCTAATAATTACGGAATTTATGATGAGCAGATAAAACTTGCAATAAGTGAAATATATCTTCCAGTAGCCAATGATTCAAAGATGCCATCAAATCAGTATTCCTCATTATTTTCAGTGGCTCATAAAATAGATACACTCGTTGGCGATTTTATACTTGGCATCATACCAAATGGTAGCAATGATCCACATGGATTAAGAAGGTATGCATTAGGAATAATAAGAACTGTTTATGAAAACGACTTTAATATAAATCTTAAAAAGCTTATAAAATTTTCATATGATTCATATCCTGATGATATCAGAAACAAAAAGGATATAAAAACACTTGAAGATGAAATTCTTGATTTCATATATCAGAGGCTCGAATCATATCTTGAAAGCAAAAAATTTGGGGTTGATGTTATAAACTCTGTTAAATCTATATTTTTAAAAGAGGGTGATGAAGCAAGAGCCATAAAAAGGATTGAAGTAATAAACTCATTAAAAAATATAGATGACTTCAGAAACTTTGCTCTGATATATAAAAGGCTCAAGAATATCACAAAGGATTTTACTCCTAAATCAAATATAGACACAACACTTTTTGAAAAGGATGAAGAAAAAAAACTTTATGACAGTTTCATAAAGATAAGTGAACAGGTGAACAGGAGCATCAACGACTCAGATTTTAAAACTGCTGCTATGGAAATAATCAAGCTTCGTGAACCACTTGAAAGTTTTTTTAATACTGTTCTTGTTATGGTTGACGATGAGAAAATTAAAAATAATAGATTAACAATGCTAAAAAATATATATAATCTTTTTATAGAGATATCTGACATAAGCCAGATATCATATTGAAAGGGTTATTAAGGAGGATATATGGAAAAAAAGACAAAGGTTATAGCAGGTGGAGTTGCATTATCAGCAGTTGCAGCAGCAGCTATATATTTTTTAGCTGGAGAGAAAAACAAAAAAAATAGAGAAAAGATCGCTCAGTGGGGACTTGAGATGAAAACAGAGCTCCTAAAAAAGATGAAAGATATGAAAGATGTTACAAAGGAAGAATATGATAATCTTGTTGATGAACTGACTGAAAGATATGAAAGAGTGAAGAAGGTTAGTTCAAAGGATTTAAAGGTTATATCAAAGGACTTAAAAGGGGCTTGGCAGCATATCCAGAAAGAGATAAAATAGTTATTTGGTTATTTAATCATCGAGATGAATACAGATTTAATCAGGATTTAGACAGATAATCATCATGATGTAAACGGATTCATCTAGATGTAATCATCAGGATGTAGACAGATTAAATACGCTGATGTAAACGGACAGATTAGTTATCTGGTTATTTAATCATCGAGATGAATACGGATTTAATCAGGATGAAAACGGATAAACATTAAGATTAAGTCAAAATGCAGAAGGCAAAATTTAAGGAAATTTCTTATTTGTCTGTCCTCTGTTTTCTGTCTTCTGACTTCTGTATTCTGTCTTCTGACCTCTGTTATTTGGTTGTCTGGTAAAAAAATTAGGGCTGTCTTAAACCCGTTCTATCTGGGTGACAGCCCTATAACTTATATATAGCAGATTTTTTTATTTTGTCAACCCCTCTTTATGACTTACACATTTTTTAGTTAAAAAAAACTTCTAAGTGCCTACACGATCCCGAACCGTGATACGGTTCGGGATCGTAGTGTTTCCCGATGCTGTCCCTGCCTGCGCCGAAGCGGCTTCGGCAGGCAAGTTCTGTTTTCTGTCTTCTGTATTCTCTTTACTACCCACTGTTTTGTCTTTTGGGTTTTGCTGATCACTGCCCACTGACCACTGTCCACTGTTAAAACGGATAGTTTATTTTAACTATTGTGTTCATCCCCTCAGAACCAAAAGCGAATTCAGCAGTACCAACTATTTGTGGTCTTAAGACTATTCTTAGTGCAAGGCCAGGACCATACTTTAAATCACCAGTTGAAATTTTTGAAAGCGATGGGGCAACAGTTCCTATGTCAATAAATGGTGAAACTTCCAACTCCGTCAAAAATTTCATTACAGATTGTTTAACTATTGTAAACCTCTGCTCTATGTTTAAAACCATTTTTGCCCTATCAACAAATCTTCCATCGCCAGCCTCTCTAAGACCAGTTGATTCCCCCAACTGAGGCATATTGTAAAAAGGAATATCATCACCAGTCTGCCATTGAAGTAAGAATCTTACAGCTGTTATTGATTTATCAAGGAGTTTATAATTATAGTAATCCTTTAATTCCAGAGTATATATGGAGTAGTCATAATCAGAAAGAAGTCCCTTTTTTGAGAATGCACCTGAAAAAATGAAGTATGTTCCTATCTTTGGTATAAATGGATGATCGGTGTTATCAAAGAGAATTGAAAATCTGTTTGTAAAAAAAGATTTATAACTGTTATACATTGAATATTCAACAGGAAAGGAATCTGAAAATTTTTTATTGGTAAATATACCATTTTCTGCCTTGTTCTGGTAGTACGACGGAGTGTAATCAAAATAAACATTTTTAAACAGCGGAAGGCTCAAACTAAACTCCCCACCTTTAAGATAATATGTGTAGTTCGCACCATTGCTCTTTTTAGAATCTATACCATAACCATAAAATGATGATTTAGGATTGTGCCAGTCTCTGAGTTCAGCATTCAATCTTATGTTTGAGCCAAGAATCTCCGGATTATAATAATGAAAAAACACCTCTCTTTGGACATGTTCTGAAAGATATCCCCTTGCAACTATGAGTGATTTTTCTGTCGGAAAAAAGTAATGTCTATAGGCATAGGTATAACCGAGATCAGCATTTTTTGTTATTGATGGTGCAATAACAGATGATATTGAATCATTCTTTCCCTTGAGCATAAGCACAGGCATAAATCCCCAGTCAATTCCTAAATCCTTGCTTGTGTTTACAATAGGTAGTACTAAAAATGGATTCCCTTTTATATCAAATATAACACTCTTTGCTATATTGTTTAATACCCCACCCTCAGGTTCTGGTGTAGAATTAAAAACCTTCAATATATCGTTTCTGTCCTTTTCTTTTAAAAACTCTTTTTTTATCGTATCCTTTTCTTTTATAAATTTTTTATCGTCAGCATAACAAAGCGAAAAAGCAGATAAGATTAGAAAACAAAAAAATATTTTTTTCTTCATATATAAATTTTTTTCACAATAGGCATTCTTCTCCCGCTTCCAAAGGCTTTTTTAGAAAGCTTTAATATCAAAGGCATTTGTCTTCTTTTGTATTCATTTCTTTCTATCCTTTTTATAATATCCTCAACTACACTACCCATGCCTGTAATCTTTTTTATCATTTCTGGAGTTTTTCCCTCCTCTATATAAAGTTTTATTATTTTATCAAGAACCGAATATTGTGGGAGATCATCATCATCCCTCTGATTGTATTTAAGCTCAGCTGTTGGTGGCCTTTGAATGATTGAATAAGGAATTATCTCACTGTTCCTGTTTATATAATTTGCAAGCTTATAGACATCAGTTTTAGTCAGATCTCCTATAGGAGCTATGGCTCCACAGCTATCACCATAAAGCGTAGAATATCCAACACCAATCTCTGATTTGTTTCCTGTTGTCATGACAAGACTATTATATCTGTTTGAATAGCTCATCAGTATGTTTCCCCTTATCCTTGATTGAATGTTCTGAAGTGTTATGTCTATATTTGACTCATCAAGTTTAAGAGTTTTTATATACTGCTTGTAAAGAGAATCTATTGAGATTGTGTCATAGCCTACATCTAAATTCTTCAAAAGTTTTAGAGCATCATCAATGCTTTGCTTTGAGGTAAATTTTGAAGGCATCAAGATTCCCCTAACATTCTTATTGCCTATTGCTTTTGAGGTAAGATAAAGAACAATTGCAGAATCTATTCCACCGCTTACTCCAATTAGAGCAGTTTTAAAATTCTGTTTTATAAAATAATCCCTTATACCAGTTATTATTGCATTTTCAATAAATGAAAGGTCTTCATCAATGATGTTTTTATTAACGCTATCGTCTATGGTTATAACCTCTTCTTCAAAAGCTGCTGCTGTATAAACATCTCCATTTTTCTTAATCAGCATAGATGAACCATCAAAGACAAGCTCATCGTTTGCTCCAACAGTGTTAACATAAACTATATCAGCCTTTTTTTCTTGAGCAAGCCTTGAAAGAATTTTTTTTCTCAACGCAGCCTTACCATAATAATATGGTGATGCTGAAAGATTTATTATGAGCTCAGGATTAAAATCCTTTATAATATTTTTTGAATAAAGATTTTTATCAGGAAGTAGTTCTGTCTGGCTCCATATATCCTCGCAGATTGTTATTAAAATCTTCTTTCCTTTGAATTTTATTATCCTATAATTGTTCCCCTCATTAAAATATCTCTTTTCATCAAAGATATCATATGTTGGCAAAAGATTTTTGCTGAAACTATAAATAATTTTTCCACTTTGAATAAATGCTGCTGAGTTTAAAAATTTTTTGCCATAGCCTTTATTAAAGTCAACATAACCAATTACGGCTGCGGTCTTTTTTGTTATCATTGAAAAATCTTTAACAGCCTTTATGTTTTCCTTTATAAAATCGGTATTGGCAATCATATCAAGTGGTTGATAACCTGTGGTCAAAAGCTCAGGATATATGATTATATCAGAGTTTTCCCTTTCAGCTTTTATATACGCATCCTTTGCTTTTTTTATATTGTTTTCTATATCTCCGACTTTGAGATTGAGCTGCGCAAGTGTAATCTTCATAATATCTAAATTATAGCAAAAAAAAGTAAGAGGAGTTTTTCCATTACTTTAAGTCTTTATCCATTTATTTTTTATTTCATAATATTTCAGTTGCAATCAACTTGTATTAGTGAATTGTAAAATAAAATTCTTTAAATTTGATGGCTAAGAACAACAGCAATCAATTTTTTGGGTTTAACTTATTTATAAATTATGCTTTTTTTATTGGATAAAATTTGATATACTATTTTTATAGTGCTAAAAGGTAGAGTGATTGATTTTAGCAGAATTACTAAAAACAACCATTATAGTTGTTTTATGGAGGAGTTAAAAAATGTTTAATGTTACAATGAAATCAATGTTAGAAGCAGGTGTTCATTTTGGTCATCAGACACATAAATGGAATCCGAAGATGTCTAAATATATATTTGGTGAAAGAAATGGGATACACATCCTTGATCTTCAAAAAACTATAAAAGAATTTAAAAAGGCCTACCAGTATGTCGTTGATAGTTCAAAGGAAGGAAAGACATTTCTTTTTGTAGGAACAAAAAAACAGGCTAAGGAAATAATAAAGGCTGAGGCTGAAAGATGCGGCGCATTTTGTGTCTATGAGAAATGGTTAGGTGGAATGCTTACAAACTTTGAGACAATAAAGGTTTCAGTAAGAAGATTGGAAGAGCTTGAAAATATGGAGAACAAAGGATATTTTAAGGTTATGTCAAAAAAAGAAGTTTCAAGGCTCACCAAGGAAAAGAACAGATTGACAAAGCTTTTGTCAGGAATAAGGAATATGAAGGTTCTTCCTGATGTTATGTTTGTCATAGACCCAACAGAGGAATACAATGCAGTAAGAGAAGCAAGGAAATTAGGAATACCAGTGGTTGGAGTATGTGATACAAACGCAGATCCTAATTCGGTTGATATAATTATACCTGGCAATGATGATGCTGCAAGATCTGTAAGACTTTTTTGCGTTTCAGTTGCAGATGCTATAATAGAGGGAAGGGAAGCAAACAAACAGCCTGAACAAAACGTTGAAGAAAATGCCCAGAATGAGACTGAAACAGCTGAATCTTCTGAAAATACTGGAGGAACCAGCGTTCAGGAGACAACAGAGGAAGCAACAGAAGAAAATGTTAATGCTGAAGATACTTCTTCTGTTGATGAAAAGGTTGAACAATAAGGAGATTTAAATGGCAGCTACTATAACAAATGAAGATGTGATGAAGTTGAGAGGACAGACCGGGGCTGGAATAATGGACTGCAAAAATGCTCTTAAAGAAGCGGATGGAAATTTTGAAAAAGCTGTAGAGATATTAAGGAAAAAGGGATTGAGCGGCCTTGCTAAGAGATCTGGCAGGGCAATGAAAGAGGGTATTGTTGTTTTGAAAAACAACGGTAACAAATATGTTATGCTCGAGCTTAACTGTGAAACAGATTTTGTTGGAAAGAATGAGGAGTTTGTAAATCTTGCCAACCAAATAGCAGATGATATGTTAAGAAATGATAGTTTCAATCCTGTTGAAGATCCTTCGGCAAAAGAGAAGCTTAACAATCTTGCTATGAAGATTGGTGAGAATATGCAAATAAGAAGAGGAGTAACATACACAAAGGATTTAAACACTATCATCGGCAGTTATCTGCACGGTGATAACAAAAAGGCATGTCTTATAAAAATATCCTATGAGGGGACACCATCAGATATCTCAAAGATAGAGGAACTCGCTAAAAATCTTAGTATGCAGGCTGTAGCTATGGGACCAAAATGGACAAGAAGAGAGGATGTCCCAGCAGAGGTAATAGAAAAAGAGAAGGAGATCTATAGATCAAACCCAAAGAATCAGGGAAAGAGTGAGGCTGCTCTTTTAAAGATGCTTGAGGGAAGGATCAATAAGTTTTATGAAGAGACATGTCTTATGGAGCAGTCATATATAAGGGATAGCAAATTAAACATAAAACAGTATGTGGATCTTGTATCAAAGGAAACAGGAGTCAATCTTAAGGTTGAAAAGTTTGATACATTCATAGTCGGGCTTGAATAGATGAAAAATAATTAAATATTTAAAGCCGATTTCCTTTAAAAGGGAAATCGGCTTTTTTTTTGAGGAGGCATATGACCAAAAGAGTTCTTCTTAAACTCTCAGGTGAGGCACTGGCATTGATGTCAGGGACAGAGCATAATGTTATTTCCCCCACAGCTCTCACATTTATAGCTGAAGAAATAAAAAAGGCTGCTAACAAAAAAATTCAGATATCAATGGTGATAGGCGGTGGAAATATATGGAGAGGAGCGAAAAAAAATCATAATGGCATAGATCGCGTAACATCAGACAATATGGGAATGCTTGGAACAATAATAAATGCTATGGCAATTCAATCAGCCCTTGAAAACGTAGGGGTTATAACAAGAGTCCAGACTGCAATAGAAATATCAAGGATAGCAGAACCGTTCATAAGAAGAAGAGCAATAAGACATTTAGAAAAAGGTAGAGTTGTCATATTTGCCGGAGGAACAGGAAATCCATACTTTACAACAGATACAGCAGCAGCTTTGAGAGCGGCTGAGGTCGGTGCTGAAATAATACTCAAGGCAACTCAGGTTGATGGTGTTTACAGTGATGATCCAAAAATAAATAAGAATGCTACCATGATAAAAGATATCTCGTATATAGATGCCATTAAGAAAGGACTTAAATTTATGGATCACTCTGCATTGAGCCTCTGTATGGAAAACAAAATTCCGATAAGGGTTTTTAATCTTCATAAAAAAGGGAACATATACAGGGCAATTATTGGTGAGGATGTAGGAACACTTATAAAATAGTGAAAACTGTTCATCTGGAGGCAGTATGGAAGATGTTTTTAATGAAATAATAGAACTGCATAAAAAATCGTTAAAAGAACTTGAAGATAAAAAGGATATAGTTTTAAAGATAGCAGAGATAATTCATAAAGCTATTAAAAACGGCAACAAGATACTGATCTGCGGAAATGGCGGTAGTGCAGCGGACAGCCAGCACTTTGCTGCAGAGCTTGTAGGAAGATTTACAAGGGAAAGGAAGGCATACCCTGCTATTGCACTTACAACTGATACATCAATAATCACATCCATATCCAATGATTATTCATTTGAAAAAGTTTTTGAAAGACAGATTGAGGCATTGGGTAAAACTGGAGATGTTTTGATTGGTTTTTCAACCTCTGGCAAAAGCAAAAACATTATTTCCGCTTTCAAAAAAGCAAAGGAAAATGGGATAACAACGATAGCCATACTTGGTAGCTCTGGCGAGCTTTATAATATGGCGGATATTTCCTTTACTGTTCAAGGCAGCACAGCAAGGGTTCAGGAAATACACTCCATTGTAATTCATATAATATGTGAAATTGTTGAAAGTTTACAGATTTAATAGGTTTTTGAAATTATCATATTGCATCAAATAATGTCCTTTGATTTTCTGGTTTAATTTTTACCTTTTCTTTAATCTCTGAAACTTTGCCGTCCAATCTTTTTAATATGACATTATAATATTCCTTTGATATTTCCATTGTTATAAAGTTTCGTTTTAATCTCTTAGCCACTACTGATGTTGTTCCCGTACCACCAAAAGGGTCTAAAACCAAATCCCCTTGATTAGAGCTCGTTTTTATTATTAATTCCAGCAAGTCTTCAGGCATCTGGCAGGGATGCTTCCCTATCCGTTCTTTAAAAGTGCCACAAACTCTTGAAAATTGCCATACATCATCAGGAATCTTCCCTAAGGGATTTGCCCGCTTATCTTTATAGATAAGTTGCCTTGCAGAAGGAACTCTTATATCTTTATCATTAAATATAAATCGTTCTTTGTCTTTTGTAAAGTATAAAATATGAGTATGGGCACGATTAAATTTTTTTCGTTGGCTTTGTCCAAAAGTATAATACCATATAATCCAATTTCTAAAATAAAAACCTATTTTTTTTAAGATTATATTTATCTCTGCTGAAAATTCATCGCCAATCGCAACATATATTGTGCCATTGTTTTTAAGTAATCTGTAAGCTTCTTTTATCCAACTTTTTGACCAGTTATAATAATCTTCATATGGTATATTATCATTGTAAACATCATATTTTATCCCTATATTAAATGGTGGATCTGCAAATATTAAATCCACAGATTTATCTGGTAATGTTTTCATTATTTCTATACAGTCACCCAAATGTACTTTATTTACTTCCATTCCTATTCCTCGAGATTAAATAGCTGACATGGGTTTATCTTAAATTGTATTTTTGTTGGGTCTGGGGTCCCACCTTTTCTTTGCATTGTGATTTTTCCAATATATAGACTTCCCTTTGGTGAAATACAAACCTTATCACTTCCAAAGAAATTCATTACAACATTTATATCTTTAAGTGCCCAAGTGGTTGTTTTATTTCTTTTGTTAAGTCTTGTAACTAACATCCAATCAGCAGACAATCCACCTCTTCCCCTGATTATATCGTTTATTATTATAATTCGGTTTTTCTCAAAGAATCTAATAATTTTACCTTGAATACTTTTTGGTATTTCATTTAAAAATAAGCGTCTTTCTCATCGCTTCTATATTGGTTTATTAAGCTTCGCAATCCGTTCCGTTTCTAAGTCATCAAGTTTTCTCATAAATTCTGAGAAATTGCTTAGTTCTGCAACTTGCCAATAACCGCCTCGGTCTCTCATCTTCAAATCCATAATTAGGGAAGTATCATACTTTTCTTGAAATAACTCTAATCCTACATAAGCAATTTTCCCTTCTTTCTTTACGTATGAAATACCCTGAAAAACAATCTTGCTTTCACGAACTTTATTCCAGGACTTTGATAATAAACCTTGGGGTTCTTCAGATTCAGGGCTTTTTTTTCCCTCCTCAAACTTGCCCGTTTCGACATATTCTGCTATGCGTTGCTGCAGAATTTTCGTTAACTGTGGTTTCGCGAGGATCATCAAGTTTTCTTCAAACCCCGATACATCGCTGGTTTCAAGAATTTTGACAATAAAACTACTGGCTATTCCTTCAACATCTACATACTTTTCAAAAGAAGCTAAATCGTGCTGTTCAATACTTTTTTTGACCTGCCACAAGGAATACTTGGGGGTTCGTGTGTATTGCCAATATATAATGCCCCCAGCAACTATAACCACTACTGGTACAATAGCAATTGTTAGAAACTTTTTCATTTTAGGTTCTCCTTTTTAGGCGGTGTAAAATTCGCCTAACTTAAAACAACCAAATTACTTCGTTTATGCTCTTAAAATTGGAAATAAACCAAACCTATTTCGTTAGATTCTTCATACTCATACCTAACGCTCTATTAATATTTACTACTATTTGAACAGAATTTTTTTGATTGCTCCCGTTTCAATTTTTGTCAGGGTAGTGTATTTAATGATGGATTCCTTGGCAAAGTCTTCCTGCGACAATTCCAATTCACCCATATACCTCTTCACATTTTCCCCGATGTTTATTTCTGTTACCATAGATTCACAAATTCGATAGCATAAAAGTATTATAATATACTTTTGATATTATGATACTAAATAAATCAAAAAAATCAAAATCTATCAACAAATTGTAAGGGTCCATAACATAGTGGACTTTTTAAGCATGTGGATAAAATTACACATAATACTTTATATTACCCATTACCAAATTGATTTTTTCAAATCATATCTTTTTGGTATAATATACAGAAGACGGAAGTCGGAGGTCAGAAAAATAGGAAATTTCCTTAAATTCTGTCTTCTGTTTTTTGTTTTTCTGTTTTCTGACTTCTGCCTTCTGACTTCTGTCTTCTGATATCTGTTTTAATGGAGGTTTTATGACTATAACTGAATATATTTCACAGTGTGAAAAGGATATGAATTTAAAAATTGATAAACTGAAGAGTGAGTTTAATTCACTTAGAACAGGAAGGGCAAATCCTCAACTTTTAGACAATGTCTATATAGAATACTATGGTTCAAGAGTTCCACTAAAACAGATAGCTGCAATAAGTGTACCTGATCCAAGAACACTTGAGATAAAGCCATGGGACAAAGGAGCAATAGACGTAATTGAAAATGAATTAAAAAAGGTTGATTTAGGAAGTATGCCACAGCGACAGGGTGATGTAATAAGGGTTAATCTACCTTCAATGAATGAAGAGCAGAGAAAGAAACTTGTTAAGGTCGTCGCTCAGATATCTGAGGACATAAAGGTTGAAGTAAGGAATGTAAGAAGAGATTATATAGAAAAGATTAAAAAGGCACAAAAGACTTCAGAGATATCAGAGGATGATGCAAAAAGGCATGAGGCAACAATTCAGAAGCTGACTGACAAATATATCGGTTTCATAGACAGTCTTGCTCAGTCAAAGGAAAAAGAACTTTTAACTATTTAATGATAGAAACTATTAAAAAAATTCCACAATCAAAACTTCCCAAGCATATTGCCATAATAATGGATGGCAACAGGAGATGGGCAACAAAACACGGTTATCCATCATTTTATGGCCATAAGAAAGGGGTTGAAACAGTAAAAAAAATTGTGAAGGCATCAAAGAATGCTGGCATAAAATATCTCACACTTTATGCATTTTCAACTGAAAATTGGTCAAGAGAAAAAACAGAGGTTTCATATCTCACAAGGCTTTTAAAGAAAGCAATAGAAGACTATGTTGATGAGCTTAAAGAAAATGATATATCGCTTAAAATAAGTGGAAGAATAGAAAAATTTGGGAAGAGTCTTTCAAAAGATATCAAAAGATCTGTTGATTACCTTTCAAATTGCTCCTCAATGGTTTTAAATCTCTGCCTCAATTATGGAGGACGATTTGAGATAGTTGATGCAGTAAATAAATGCATAGAGCAAGGTTTAAGAGAAATTTCAGAGGATGATATAAAAAAAAGACTTTACACATACCCAATGCCTGATCCTGATCTGATCATAAGAACATCTGGAGAGATGAGGCTTTCAAATTTTTTGATATGGCAATCAGCATACTCAGAATTTTATATAACACAAACACTCTGGCCAGACTTTGCTGAGAAAGATTTGTACGAAGCAATAGTTGATTACTCTAAAAGGGAAAGGAGGCTTGGCAGATGATACTTCCAAGAATAATTACTGCGATAATAGGCATTCCTGTAATACTGCTGGTGATATATGCAGGTGGATTTCCTTTTTTTGCTTTTATCACATTTGTTATAATGATGTCGCTTTATGAATATTCTTTAATGATGAAATTAGCATTAAAGCCTGTTGATAATTTTTCCCTCTTTTTATGCGGCATTTTGTTCCCTGTGACATTCTATCTTAATGGTGGAGAATATTCATCAATATATAACTTCCTCCCATTTTTTATCTCACTTTCAGTTATACTTCCATGGTTCATAGAACTATTTAGAAAGGAAAAATATCTTGAAAGGGTCACATATACAATAGCAGGAACATTATTTATTTCATTTAATCTTTCATTTCTCATACTTTTAAGGGATCTTAAACCCTATGGAAGAAATATGGTTTTCTCAATAATCATATGTGTCTGGATAATGGACACTGCAGCATACTTTGTTGGCTCAAAATTTGGCAAGAACAAGCTCAACGATATAAGCCCCAAGAAAACAATTGAAGGATTTGTTGCAGGTCTTTTAACTGCTTTAATATTTTACTATTTTGCTGCTGGAATTTTTAAAGAAAATTTTTCACTGAAAGAGATGCTCTTGATAGGACTGTTGGTATCTCTTGCAGGTCAGTTTTCTGATTTAGGAGAATCGCTCGTAAAAAGAGCCTGTGGAGTAAAGGACTCATCCAATCTTTTGCCGGGTCATGGTGGATTTTTGGACAGGTTTGACTCTTATATATTTATCTCCCCCATAATCTATTACACTATTATATTTATGGGACACTGAAATATTTATAAAATAATATTATGAAAGACATAGTTATATTAGGCTCAACAGGATCCATAGGAAACAACGCACTTGATGTTATTTCAAAAAAACCTGATCTTTTCAGAGTTAAGGCTATAACAGCAAATTCAAATATTAAAAAATTGATTGAACAGACATATAAATTTTCACCAAAATATGTCTCAGTTTTTGATGAGAAGAAAAATATTAAGTTTAGAAAGATTGTCTCAAAAAAAGTAAAGGTTTTATCACCGGGTGTTCAAGGAATCTGTGAACTCATAGAACTTTCAAAACCAGACATTGTTTTAAGTGCAATAAGTGGAGCAGTTGGCCTTCTCCCCATTATAACTGCAATAAAAAACAGCAAAAGAGTCTGCATAGCCAACAAAGAACCAATGGTTATGGCTGGAGATATGATTGTCGGGCTTGCAAAAAAAAAGAATGTTGAGATAATCCCTGTTGATTCTGAACCATCAGCAATATTTCAATCTCTAAAGGGTGCTGAGACATCAAGGGTTTCAAAAATAATACTCACAGCTTCGGGTGGGCCTTTTTATAATTTTAAAGGGAATCTATCAAATGTCAAGTTGAAGGATGCTCTAAAACATCCTAAATGGAAGATGGGTAAAAAGATCTCAATAGATAGTGCAACACTTATGAACAAAGGGCTTGAGGCTATAGAGATAAAAAATCTTTTTTCAGTTGATATAAATAAGATAGATATAGTCATACATCCACAATCAGTCATCCACTCCGCTGTGGAGTTCATTGATGGTTCAATAATAGCACAGCTATCAAACCCTGATATGAGACTTCCTATCCAGTTTTCTCTTACATATCCTGAGAGATGCCCATCCTCAGTAAAAAAACTTGACCTTTTTGAAACAGAAAAATTAGAATTTTACAGACCAGATTTTAAAAAATTTAAATCACTTGATATGGCATTAAAAGCAGCTAAAGCCGGAGGGCTATATCCAACAATACTCAATGGAGCTAACGAAAAGGCTGTTGAGCTTTTTATAGCCGGCAAAATAAAATTTACAGATATATCTGATACAGTAGAAAAGGTCATAAGTCTTTGGAAGGATAGCAACAGCTATAAAAAGATAACAATAGCTGATATAATTGAGGCTGATAACTGGTCAAGGGAAAAGGCTCTTTCAGTTACACAAATGACAAGGACAAAACAGCAGGTCAACATACAGAAAAATGGTAAGCACAGGACAGATATCAAAAATAATGAGACACCTTAAATTCTGTTCCCTGTTTTTTGTCCCTGCCTACGATAAACATATCAGCAAAACGACTGTGGCTATTCGCCACTTTGCTGATATATCTTCGGCAGGCAGGTTCTGACTTCTGTCCTCTGTTATCTGTCCTCTGTTTAAAGGAGTGTTTATGCTTTTATCAATATTAGCAGTTATATTCACATTCGGTATAGTAATATTTATACACGAATTAGGGCATTTCATTGTTGCAAAGTCCATAGGTGTATTCGTTGAGGAATTTTCATTTGGCTTTGGAAAAGCTATTTTTAAAAAGGAAAAGAACAAAACGCTCTATGCTATAAGATGGATACCCTTAGGTGGATATGTAAAGATGAAGGGCGAGGATGTCAATGAATCAAAGGGTGATAGTGATGAATACTTTGCAAAAAAGTGGTATCAGAGAATGCTTGTTGTCATTGCCGGCCCACTTATGAACTATGTGCTAAGCTTTGTAATATTTTTTGGGATAATATATTTGGTTGGTAAGCCTGTTCCTTCAAAGTCAACGGTTATAGGAGATGTAGCCCAGAACTATCCTGCTCATATATCAGGGATCAAAGCCGGTGACAGGATACTTTCAATAAACTCAAACAGCGTTACCAGCTGGCAGGATATGACAAAATATATATACCCAAATGTTGAAAAAGAGATAACTGTGGTATATGAAAGGGATGGAAAAACATACTCAACAAAGGTGAAGACAAGCAGAGATCCATCAACCAACAGAGGGATAATAGGGATCACACCGACAACAGAATATGTTAAGACAACATTTATTGAATCAGTTAATTACTCATTTTATCAGCTATGGTATCTTACAAGCTTTACAGTAACAACCCTTGCTGGAGATATATATCACAAAAGAAAGCCAGATGTCGCCGGTCCTATAGGAATAATAACTATTGTTTCAAAGGCAGCACATTCAACGCTGGCTGACTTCTTTTTTCTTATTGGACTTATATCTGTTGCAATAGGATTTTTTAATATTCTTCCCCTCCCGCTCCTTGATGGCGGGCATATAGTGCTTTATTTATATGAGGGAATATTTAGAAAAAAGATAACCCCTCAGATAATAAAATATGTTACATCAACAGGACTTGCTCTTTTGCTTTTCATATTCATATTTGCAACTTACAGCGATATAATGAGGATATACAATGCTCATATCGAAAAAGCAAGATTAAAGGTTGAAAATACAGTGAAATAATTATGAGAAAAACAAGAGTTGTTAAAATAGGAAGGTTAAGGATAGGAGGAAACAATCCTGTCATAGTTCAATCTATGGCCTCCACCCATACCTCCGATATAAAAGCCACCATATCACAGATTGATAGGCTTTTGGATGCCGGCTGTGAAATGGTAAGGGTTACAATTCCTGATATAGAGTCTGCTAAGGCCGTTGGGAAAATAAAAAAGGCAATTGATATACCACTTGTAGCCGATATACACTTTGACCACAGACTTGCAATAGAATCAATAAAACAAGGAGTAGACAAAGTAAGAATAAATCCGGGAAATATTGGTGACAAGGATAAGGTTAAAGAGGTGGTTATTGCTGCAAAAGATTATGGTGTTCCAATAAGAATAGGAGTAAACGCTGGTTCGCTTAAAATTTTAAAGAAAGTTGACACATCTAAATGGGATTCTAAAAGATGGGCTTCTGAGATGGTTAAAGAAGCCATGGAAGAGGTTGAAATTTTAGAGGATATGAACTTTGATGATATTGTTGTCTCATTGAAAGCGGATGATGCAGAAAGAACAATCCTTGCAAATGAAAATTTTGCAGCAAAAACAGATATTCCACTTCACTTAGGGGTTACTGAGGCAGGAGCACTTGTTAGCGGTATAGTTAAATCCTCAATAGTTTTTTCTCATCTTTTAAAACAGGGAATAGGCAATACCATCAGGGTTTCATTGACTGAGGACCCCGTAAAGGAAATAAGGGTTGCCTTTGAGATTTTAAAAGCACTTAAACTCAGAGAATATGGCCCTGATATAATATCATGCCCAACCTGTGGCAGGTGTGAGGTAAATCTATTTGATATTGTTCATAGGATTGAGGAAATAGTTTATTCAAATAAACTCTTGAGAGAGAGAGCTAAAGGGAAAAAAATAGCAGTTATGGGTTGTGTTGTAAATGGCCCTGGCGAAGCAAAATATGCTGATTTTGGAATATGTGGAGGAAAGGGTAAGGGTATATGGATTGAGAATGGCAAACAGGCTAAGGTTATAAAGGAAGCGGACTGGGTCAATGAAGTAATAAGAAAGATAAGATCATTATAAACGGAGAAATCAAATGAGAAGAACACGATATTTTTTAAACACATTGAGAGAAGCACCTCATGATGCTGATAACGTATCAGCAAAGCTTATGATAAGAGCCGGATTTATAAGAAAACTTGCAAGCGGTATCTATGAGTGGATGCCATTAGGAATAAGAACACTTAAAAAGGTAGAAAACATTGTCAGGGAGGAGCTTGATAAGATTGGAGGGATAGAGCTATGGCTTCCTGTTATTCAGCCAAAAGAACTCTGGGTTAAAAGTGGAAGATGGGATGTTTATGGTAAGGAACTGTTAAGGATAAAGGACAGAAAGAATAATGAATACTGTTTTTCCCCAACAGCTGAAGAGGTTATAACAGATCTTGTCAAAAAAGAGGTTACATCATACAAGCAACTTCCCCTCCTCCTCTATCAGTTTGCTTTAAAATTTCGTGATGAGATAAGACCAAGATTTGGTGTTATGCGTTCAAGGGAATTTTATATGAAGGATGCTTATTCATTTCATACAACAGAAGAGGACTGTTTGATATGGTATAAAAAACTTTATGATTGTTATAACTCTATATTTAAAAGATGCGGGCTGAACTTCAGACCTGTTGAAGCAGCAGGTGGAGCCATAGGAGGCAACTATTCCCATGAGTTTATGGTTTTAGCAAACACTGGTGAGGCAGAGCTTGCTGTATGTGACGGCTGTGGTTATGCTGCAAACACAGAAAAAGCTGAGGTAAAATATTTGAATAAAACAGTTAATGTAAATGAATTTCAACCATTAAAAGATGTTCAAACACCAAACATATATACCGTTGAGGATGTCTCAAAATTCCTTAATATGCCGCAGGATAGATTTATAAAAACTATGTTTTATAAGGCTGATGATGGCAGAGTTATCCTTGCTCTTATAAGAGGTGATCATCAGATAAATGAAGAGAAGCTCGTTAAAATAATTGGTGCAGAAAAAATTGAAAAACTTAGCGAAGAAGATTATTCTAAGATAACAGGCACAAGGGTTGGATTTGCAGGTCCTGTTAATATAAAAGAAGTGGCAGCAAAGAATGGTGCAAGGATTGATTTAACAGTGGCAGATCATCATCTCAAAGAAGTATTGAATGGTATATCAGGAGCCAACAAGAATGATGCACATACAATTAATATTAATTTTAAAAGGGATTATGATGCTGATATCTGGGCTGATATAAAAATTGCTTCAAAGGGAGATAGATGTCCAAAGTGTGGAACAGAGTTTAATTTTTTAAGAGGAATTGAGGTGGGACAGGTTTTTAAGTTAGGAACAAAGTATTCAAGCAAGTTAGGATGCCTATATCTTGATGAAAATCAGAACAAAAAGCCTATGGAGATGGGATGTTATGGAATAGGAGTTTCAAGAACTGTCGCAGCAGCTATAGAACAGTATAACGATGAAAAGGGTATAATATGGCCAATTCAAATATCACCATTTCATATATATATGGTCACAGTTGAAATAGAGGACAACGATGTAATGAAACAATCTGAGGAGATCTACAATAAATTGACCGAACTCGGTATCGAAGTCCTCTGGGATGAGAGAGAGGAGAGGGCAGGAATCAAGTTCAATGATGCTGATCTCATAGGAATACCATACAGGCTTGTAGTAAGCAAAAAGACACTTGCTAACAATGAGGTTGAGATTAAGAAAAGAGATGAGTCAAAGCCATACAGAATCTCTGTAAACGAGATTTTTAAAATTGTTGATGATATTAAATCTCAGATAAAAAATGGGTGATATATGAAAATAGGATTGTTTCAGTATAAGATTAAATGGAGTGATAAAAAAGCAAACAAGGCAAGAATTATAAAACTTTTAGAGTTAGCTGATGTAAGAGGTATAGACTGGGTGATATTTCCTGAGATGACGCTTTCAGGCTTTGGAAATAATATAAAGAATTCTACACTAACCGATGATGATAGCCTTTTTTTTGCCAATCTATCCAAAAAATATCATATAAACATATCATACGGTGGGGTTGAGGATAGATACAATAAGATTATAACACTCAACCGAAACGGAGAAAGGATATCTGATTATTCAAAGATAAATCTGTTTTCGCCTGCAAAAGAGGATAAATATTACAAAAAAGGCAAAAGAACAACAACTTTTGATATGGAAGGATTTATGGTTTCCCCATTCATCTGTTTTGATCTGAGATTCCCTGATCTTTTTTGGAAAACAGCAAGATTTTCAAACCTTTATATACTAATAGCAGCATGGCCATATCAGAGAATCAATCACTGGACATCACTTCTTTGTGCAAGGGCAATAGAGAATCAGGCTTATATCATAGGTGTTAACTCAATAGGGGAGGACGATGAAGGAAATGAGTATAAGGGTTACTCAACCTGTTTTTCCCCAAATGGGGATATGCTCATTGACTGCCAGTCAAGAGAAGGGCTAAGCGTTGTTGATATAAACCCTGATGATGTCTTAAACATAAGGAAGAACTTCAGGATAAGAAAGGATTTAATAAGGGACTGAGTTTCAATTTCATCTATTGTATTTTTGAAATAATTATAGTAAGATATAATTATAGGAAAGAGAACCTTATTTCAGAAGTGGCTCAAAAAGCCACTTTTTTATTATAGAGGAATTTATGAATGCTTTAGAGTTAGAAAACATATTAACACCACTGTTTGAAAATTCTGGTTTTGATATAGTGGATGTAAAGGTTTTTAGAGCAAAAGCACTTAATATTCAGATATTTATTGATAAGGAAAATGGAGCTATCACTATAAAGGACTGCGAGAACTGGACAGATAAAATAGCATCATACATTGATATGAACTCCATAATAGCTGGCGAATATATCATTGAGATATCATCACCAGGGATTGACAGGATAATAAAAAAACCGAAGGATTTTATTAGATTTAAGGGAAAGGATGTTAAGATTACCCTTAAAAAACCCTTTGATGGTGCAAGGGTTTACTACTCAAAAATAGTTGAGCTTAGGGACAACAAAGCCCGATTTGAGGATGGTCTTGAGTTTGATATGGATGATGTTCAGGAAATAAGACTCAATCCTGATGATAATGAGATTTTTAAAACCAACAAAAAATAAGGAGATGTTATATGGATAATAAATTATTTAAAAGCAAGAGTGAGTTTATGGCAATAATAGAGCAGTTAGAAAAGGATAAAAACATAAAAAGGGACGAGATATTCAAAACGATATCTGATTCTATAGTAACAGCTTTAAGAAAATACTACGGTAAGGTTGTTCAGATAGAGGCTGATATAGATCCTGAAACGGCTGAAATGAGGGCATACTTTGTAAAAACTGTTGTTCAGGACAATGGCATAGAGGAGCTTGAAATACCACTTGAAGAAGCAAAAAAATACAAGGCTGATGCAAACATTGGAGAGAACATAAGAATTCCTGTTGATGTTGAAGATTTTTCAAGAATTGCATCTCAAATAGCAAAACAGACCCTTCTTCAAAAGATAAGATTTTCAGAAAGGGATAAGACATACAATGAGTTTTCACCAAGAATCGGAGAGATAGTAACTGGCTTAGTAACACACATAAACAATAGGGATATACTTGTGAATCTGGGAAAGGCTGAAGCAGTACTTCCATATATGGAACAGATAAAAAGGGAAAGATACAGTGTTAATGACAGAGTAAAGGCAATAATACAGAGGGTTGAAAAGACGAGAACCCCCCAGATAATTTTATCCAGAGCATCCATTGAATTTATAAAAGCCATACTTCAGAATGAGATACCCGAGATATATGATGGAATAGTAGAAATAATCAAAATAGTAAGAGAGCCCGGTGTGAGATCAAAAATAATAGTCAAAAGTAACTCACCAAAGATAGATCCTGTTGGCGCATGCGTTGGAGTTAAGGGATCAAGAATAAAATCAATAATGGCTGAGCTTTCAAATGAAAGGATAGATCTTATACCATTTTCAGAGGACATAGTTCAGATAATAGCAAAAGCTTTTTCCCCTGCAAAGGTATCATCAGTTTCTATAGATAAGGCAAACAAAAGGGCTATAATAGTTGTTCCTGATGATCAGATTGAATTTGCCTATGGTAGGTATGATACAAATAAAACACTTGTTGAAAGACTCACTGATTTTAGTTTTGAAATAAAATCTGAGTCTGAAAAGGATAAGGAGTCAACCGACTTCTTTAAGAAACAGGTTAAAAAGATGATGGATGTTGAAGGTATAACGCAGAAAGTTGCAGAGACACTCGTTAAGATGGGACACAATGACCCTCAGAAGATTGCAAATATGAAGATAGAAGAACTTTCAAGCCTTTCAGGAATAGGCGAGAAAACTGCTCAAAAGATAATAGAAGCATTTAAAAAATATATTGCAAATGAATCTGGTAAAAAAGAGGATACAGCCAAACCAGAAGCAGAAGCTACAGTAGAAGAGAAAAAAGAAGAAATGACAAAAGAGAATGATAACAAGGAATAACTGAAAGGAGTGATACAATGGAAGATAACAATAGAGAAGAACCAAAAATAATAAAGGTTTCTATAGATAAGATCACAGGAAGAAACAAAGAAGCAAAGAAACAACCTGATAAGGATAAGCTTAAAGCTTTTATGGAAAAACTTAAGGCCAAAAAAGAAGCTGAAAAACCAGTGATTGAAGAAGCGGTAACAAAGGAAGAGCTTACTGATAAGGTAAAATCTATAAAAACAGATAAAAAAGTTTTAAATGAAGTAGCTGTTGATCATTCCAAAAAGGATGAAGTCCAAAAAGTTAAATTGGATGAAAAGAATAAACAAGAAGACACCCATAAAGCTTCTGAGGAAAAGAAAAAAGAACTGTCAAAGAAAGAAACAAAGGATAATGATTTTGTCACATACAACATAAAGGATGGAAAGCCATTTGATAATAAAGAATCAAACTTTGTTGAGGTTGAGATAAAGCAGGATGAGAGGAAAAAGAAAGAAGAACACCAACATCAGCAAAAACAGCAGCCAAAACATAATCCTGTATCAAAGTCACCGACCCCAACACCTGCTTCGAAAGAAAATACAAAAACAGAACAGAAGCCAAGAATAGAAAAGAAAGAGGGTGTTGAATATAAAAAACTGAAGGTTTCGACAGCTCTTACAGTAAGAGATTTAGCTGATAAATTAGCAATAAATCCTGTTGATCTTATTAAAAAACTTATGAGCCTTGGGATATTTGCAACCATAACTCAAAAGCTTGAAGAGGATGTAGCTGCACTTGTCAGTCTTGATTATGGATATGAGTTAGAGTTTGTCCCTGTTTTTGATGACTCAGCAATACTTGAGGAAGAAGAAAAGGATGATCCTCAAAAGATGAAACCGAGATCACCTGTTATAACAATAATGGGACATGTTGATCATGGCAAGACTACCCTTCTTGATGCTTTAAGAAAATCAAATGTCGTTGACACAGAGGCAGGCCAAATAACACAGCACATAGGCGCTTATATGGTGAGAACACCAAAGGGCAATATAACGGTCTTAGATACTCCTGGTCATGAAGCGTTTACTGCTATGAGAGCTCAGGGAGTAAAGGTTACAGATATAGTTGTTCTTGTGGTTTCTGCTGTGGATGGAGTTATGCCACAAACGGTAGAGGCAATCAATCATGCAAAGGCTGCAAATGTTCCAATAATAGTTGCAATAAACAAAATTGATCTTCCTCAAGCAAATCCAAACAATATAAAACAGCAGCTTGCTGGATATAATTTGATTCCTGAGGAATGGGGTGGTAAGGTCCCGATGATTGAGATATCAGCCAAGAAAAATATAAACATAGATAAGCTTCTTGATATCATACTTCTTCAGGCTGAGGTTATGGAGTTAAAGGCAAACTATGATGCTTCAGGGATTGGTGTGATAATAGAGGCAAAAAAAGATTCTAAAAAAGGAATAGTTGCAACTGTTATATGCACAAAGGGAAGGATAAAGATAGGTGATAGCTTTGTTGTAGGAACAACATTTGGTAAGATAAAGGCATTTGTGGATGATAAGGGACAGAGGTTAAAGGAGTTGCTTCCATCAATGCCGGGAGAGCTTTTAGGAATAAATGATGAGATACCTGTACCAGGTGACATTTTAAAGATTGTTGATTCTGAGAAAAAAGCGAGAGAGCTTGCTGAGAACAGAAAACAGATAAGAAAGGATGATATTCTTCATCAGAAGAACATATCACTTTTGTCATTAAAGTCTCAGATTGAACAGAACCTTATAAAGAAACTCAACATAATATTAAAAACAGATGTTTATGGCTCACTTCAGGCTATAAGAGATAGTCTTGAGAAGTTTGTAAATTCTGAGGTTGCCATGAACATACTTCATACAGGAATAGGTGATGTAACAGAGTCAGATATAGCTCTGGCAAAGGCATCCAACGGTATCATATTCGGCTTTAACATAAAGGCGAGCGACGAGATAAAAGAGAAAGCTAAGGCTGAGGGAGTTGAGATAAGAATATACAGAATCATATATGAGCTTTTTGAGGATATCAAGGCAGCATTGAATGGTATGCTTGAACCTGAGGTTGTTGATGTCGAACTCGGTAAGGCTGAGATAAAACAGGTTTTTGAACTTTCATCAGGAAAGGTTGCAGGCTCAATGATCCTAGAAGGAAAGATGCTCAGAAACTCAACAGCAAAGATAATAAGAAAGAATGAAGTTGTGGGCGAAGCAAGGATATCCGGACTCAAAAGATTCAAAGAGGATGCAAAAGAGGTAGAAAAGGGACATGAGTGTGGAATACTTCTTGAGGGGTTTAAAAACTTTGAGGTAGGAGATATAATAGTAGCCTACACAAAAGAGGAAAGGACGAGGAGAATAAATGAACTGGAGAAATGAGAGGCTCAAATCAACATTCTTCAATGAAATATCCAGCATAGTCTCAAAGCGCGAGGAGTTGAAAGAAATAGTGTTTTTTACTCTTACCGATGTTGATGTAGCTGATGAAGGTAAAACTTTATATGTCTATGTCTCAATCTTTGAAGAGAATGAATCAGATAAAGATCTCAAGACAAAAAAACTGTTTCAAAGGCTCGGCGAGCTTTCAAGGGAGTTTAAATCAGAGCTCAGATCAAGAATAAGGACAAAATTTGTCCCTGAGATAGTTTTTAAGATGGACACGACACCTGAAAGAGCAAGCAGAATAGAGGATATATTTAAAAAAATTGAGACGGAGAATAATGATGAGAAGCCTTGATCCAAATGATATCAGAAAATTTAAACACATAATAGATAATAATAAAACTTTTTTTTTAACACTGCACACAGGACCTGATGCTGATGCAGCAGGTAGTATGCTTGTGGTTTATGAGTATTTAAAAAGCTTAAAGAAAAGTGTTTATCTTTACTCAGTTGACTCGTTGCCAGAAAACCTTCACATATTACCACATTACAAAAGCATAAAGAACTCCTTAACAAAAAAAGAATTTGATGTAGCAATCTTTTTTGAGTGTTCAACACCTGATAGAGCAGGTATTAATATAAATGATTTTAAGTTTAAGAGGATAATAAACATAGATCATCACAGAACTGCTGAAAGATATGGAGATGTTAATATTCTTAATTTTGACTCACCCTCGACAGCAGAAATAATATGGAATATATTTAAACATTTAAAGATAAAAATAACGAAGAATATGGCTGTGCTTTTATACAGCGGAATAATAACTGATACAGGAAAGTTTCATTACTCACAGACCACCCCTGAAACGCATATAATAGCAGCTGAACTTTTAAAGTATAAGTTTAACTTTACAAAAATAAACGATAATTTTTTTCTTTCATCAACATATCAAAGCCTGAAGCTACTCGGAAGGGCACTTGAAAGTCTTAAGATCAAAGATGGGATAGCGTTTATGAATCTAACACAGAATGATTTTAAAGAGTTTGATGCAAGCTTTGAGCACAGCGAAAGCATTGTAAATTATCCTATGATGATAGATGAGGTAAAGGTTTCTGTTTTTATAAAAGAAGATGAAAAAAAATTTACAGTAACATTCAGATCCAAACCTAAGATAAATGTCTCAAACGTTGCTCTCGCTTTTAATGGCGGAGGGCATAAAAATGCAAGTGGATTTAAGATTTCCAAAGAAAAAATTACTTATGACGAGCTTAAACGTTCTATTTTAACTGAAATAAAAAAAGAAATAAAATGAACAATCAGACAAACGATGTATATGGTATTCTTTTTGTTGACAAATCAAAGGGTATAACATCACATGATGCTGTAAATATAATAAGAAGAAAACTGAACATAAAAAGAATAGGCCATACAGGGACGCTTGATCCACTTGCAACAGGGCTACTTATTATTCTGGTTGGTAAATACACATCCCGACAGAAAGATTTCCAAAAAATGGACAAGGTATATAGAGGTAAAATAACACTCGGAATTGAAACCGATACGTGGGATGCTGATGGAAAAATACTTAAAGAGACTGAGGTCTTTGATTTTGATGAAAACACATTGAAGGGGATAATAAAGCTGCTTTCGGGCAATATAATACAGACTGTTCCCCCATACTCGGCTGTTAAATACAAAGGTCAGACTCTCTACAAGCTTGTAAGAAAAAACAAGTCTGTTCCAACAATAAACAGAATGGTCACAACAAACTGGCTTGACTGGAAGCTGGATAGGAACATTTTAAACTTTAAAATAAAATGTTCGAGCGGAACATATATAAGATCAATAGCTCATCAGATTGGTAATATGCTCGGAACAGGTGGAACACTAACCGAATTAGAAAGACTTGAGATAGGTGAGTATAAAATAGAGCTTGCCACATCGATAGACAGAATAAAAGAAATGGATTATTCATCTGTCATAAAACTTTTAAAAAAATGAAATACGCCATTACAATAGGAAGTTATGATGGGGTTCATTTAGGTCATAGAAGCATACTTGATTCGCTTAAAAAATATTCAGTAGCTCATAACACCAGAACTGCTGTGATCTATTTTCCAATTCCACCTAAGCTTTACCTGACACAATCATATATCAATAATCTTATAACAACAGAAAAAGAAAGAAAAGCACTGATCACCGGTTATGGGATAGATTTTGCATTTCCTCTTGAATTTAATGAAAACATACATATGATGCACGCGGATGATTTTTTTAACAATTTTATTTTAAAAAAATATTCTTTGGAGTTTATAGCTGTTGGAAGAGATTTTTCTATAGGCTATAACAGAGAAGGCAATCACGAATGGCTTCAAAAGATATGTAAAAAAAATAAAATAGGATGTGAGATTGTTGAATCTGTAAAATATAACGAGCACAAGATATCATCCTCACTCATAAGAACTTTTCTTCATCATTCACGGATAAAGGAAGCTAACCTGTGTCTCGGAGAAAATTACTCAATCACAGGCACAGTTGTCAGGGGCAAAGGTATGGGAAGAAAGTTGGGATTTCCAACGGCCAATTTAAGTGTTGATAAACACAAAATACTTCCCAAAGGAGTTTTTGCAGCTAAGGTTTTGCTCAATAATAAAATCTTAAATGCTGTTGTAAACATAGGCACAGGACCTACCATCAGAACTCGAGATGAACAAACTTTAATTACAGAGGTTCATATACTTGATTTTAACGAAGAGATCTACAACTCAGAATTAAAGGTTTTACTCATTGACAAGATAAGGCAGGAGATCAAATTTTCAAGCACAGAAACTCTTATTTCTTACATAAAAAGTGATATAAATAAAGCTCGTGAAATAATATCAGTGAATATAAGCTCATAAAATTTGATAAAATTTTAAATATGATAATCTATATAGTAAAATTTATATTTCTTATTTTCTGGGTCTTATCAGTATTATCATCTGTTTATTTTTTTTATCTTACAACCAGAGCTGTTACAGGCATGGAACAACTCATAGGATTTGCAATACTTTATACCTTTATTATAATAGCTTCAACAATAGTAAGTTTTTCTGTTCTTTTTTCTGAAAGAAACAAAAATGAATAAAAAACTATTAAAGAACTTAAAATTGATAAAGGGAAACCAGATAATACAATCAAGCATTCTTGTAAATGGCGAATTTATAGAGGATATAATTCCGTTAAAACAAAAATTTAACGAACAAAACGCTGAGATAATAGATCTATCTGGTTTTATTGCACTTCCCGGCTTAATTGATTCCCACACCCATTTTAAACTAAAGATGGCTGAGGGTAAATACAACTCTGATGATTTTGAATCAGGCTCTCTTGCATGCGTAAAGGGCGGTATAACAACATACATAGATTTTACCGATGGTGATATAAAAGATTTAAAAAAAGACTGGTTTAACAGAAAAAAAGACGTATTATGTTCATATGCGGATTATACATTTCATTCTGTTTTTAAAAATCTTTTGACATCTGATGATGTAAAATCTAAGTTTAAAAACCTTAAAGCCTTAGGTATAACTTCTATAAAAATATTTACAACATATAAGAACCGTGGAATGATGACATCCGACGATGTTATGTGCACGCTACTTAAAAATGCTTCAGAAAATGATATTGTTGTCTGCGTCCACGCGGAATCAGAGGATGTAATAAACTACAATTTAGAACGATATAAAAAGCATTATAAAGAGATAAAATATCATTCAATCATAAGGGATGAGTTTTCTGAGTATTATGCCATATCAAAACTCTTAAAGCTAAATGAATACTTCAATGCAAAGATTTATTTTGTCCATACGACATCACCTGCATCAATTGATGTCATCAATGAATACAAGAAGAAGGGATACAGTGTTTATGCCGAGGGTTGTCCACAGTATTTTGTGTTCAGCAATAAAATATATTCAAATAAAAACGCATATCTTTTTACATTTACCCCCCCGCTAAGGTCTGATGAGAGCAGAACAAAAATTTTAAAGAACATATCATCATTTGATACCATTGCTACAGATAGCTGTGCTTTTTTTAAAAAGGATAAGGAAAAATTTAAAAATGATGCGACAAGAATTCCAATGGGGATAGCATCATCAGAACTTCTGCTTCCGCTTGTTTACACGTATGCTGTTAAATCGTCATCTATGAGCCTCTATGATTTACAGCAAAAGCTTTCAACCAATCCTTCAAAAATATTTTCAATTTCTAAAAAAGGCGAGATAAAAAAAGGGTATTATGCTGATCTGTGTATCTTTAATCCTGATGAAAGCTTTACTGTTAAATCGAAAGAGCTTTCACATAGATGTGATTACTCAATATACGAGGGTTTAAGGCTTTATGGTAAGGTTAAAAAAACCTTTTTAAGAGGCAAGCAGGTTTATGACAGCAAAAGCATTGATATTCCTGTAGGAAGTATAGTAAAATGTTATTAAATTTTATTAGGAGGAGTATGAAAAAAAGTCTTATTATATTTATAATTGCTTTAACATTTGCAGGATGCACGACTGTCAACAACAAGGCCATGATTCCTGAGGTCAAATTTCCTCTTTTTCTTCCAAATATGAAAGCAGATTATGATATCTTAGCACCTGTTGAAACAAAATCTTGTTCAACTTTTCATGCTCTATGGCCAATCCCTATTTCTTGGTATGAGGGGCCTGAAAATCCAGAAGAGGATGCCTATCAGAAGCTTGCTTTATCTTCAGGTGGGGATGCCATAGTTTCTCCTATAATAAGAAGAGAGGTAAAGAAAGTTTTTCCATGGTATAAAGAGGAATGTGTTATAATACGAGGGAAGCCACTTAGAATAAAGGGACAAACTACTGTTACTGATACAGGTGTAAAGTATTACAAAAATTAAGGTTCTTTCGTAATTATTGTGGATATAGTCTTGGATTTAATAGTCCGCAATGCTGATGGATCTTTAACCTGAAATAATAAATATCCTTGTATCGATTTAAGCTTTTGAATAATGTGGAATTTGTCATAGACTATTATCGCATTGACAGCGTATTTATTTCCTGACTTTGCCCAC
>Ga0302250_1000276_pt1 | contig 58461 bp, 57 predicted proteins | sample AAG_RA_Asp_MG_FD_193536 | JGI IMG/M metagenome (GOLD analysis project Ga0302250, IMG submission 193536) | Enriched activated sludge microbial communities from anaerobic digester in WTTP, New Holstein, Wisconsin, United States - AAG_RA_Asp | ecosystem: Engineered > Bioreactor > Anaerobic >...
GGATGATCGGCGATAAAACAAGTGATATAGAAGCCGCAAAGGGTGCGAAGATAGAAAACACGATCTTTCTTGGTGAAGATCAAAACAGTGGGGCTAAATATTGCGTTAATTTAGTTTTGGATACAATAGACCTTATTCAATATTAAGGTCTGACATGTTTAATTCCAAAACCGTGCTTATTACGGGTGGGGCTGGGTTTATCGGTAGCAACCTTGCTTTTTATTTTCAAGAAAATTTTCCTACTGCCAAGGTTGTTGTTTTTGATATTTTTAGAAGTGAAGCAACTTTTTCAAATGGCAATCTCAAAAGCTTTGGACATTTTAAAAATCTTATAGGTTTTAAAGGTGAAGTCATTAGTGGTGATATCAATGATGAAACAGCCTTAGCAAAACTTACCTCTTATAAATTCGATTATATTTTTCATGAAGCTGCCATTTCCGATACTACGGTTTTAGACCAAGGTATTATGGTTAAAACAAATGTGAATGCATTTAAGTCTATCTTAGAACTTGCGTTAAAGAGCAATGCAGTCGTTGTTTACGCTTCAAGTGGTGCAACTTACGGGGATGCGCCTTCTCCTCAACGTGTTGGCAATGAACAGCCTCAAAATGTATATGGCTTTAGTAAACTCTCCATGGATTATCTTGCTCGTGGGTTTTGTGCACAATACCCTTTAATGTCTGTTATAGGGTTACGTTATTTTAACGTGTATGGTCCACGGGAGTATTTTAAAAATAAAACAGCTTCGATGGTCTTGCAGCTAGGGCTTCAAATCTTAAGCGGCAAAACACCACGTCTTTTTTATGGATCTGATAAAATTTTACGTGATTTTATTTATATTGATGATGTGATACAGGCCAATATCAAAGCGGCATTATCGGGCAAGTGTGGTGTTTTTAATGTTGGTACAGCCAAGCCTCGTAGTTTCCAAGATATTGCTGATATTTTACAAAAAGAGTTAGGTGTCAATTTAGGAACAGAGTATTTTGAAAACCCTTATGTTGGGGCATATCAAATGCATACCGAAGCAGATATTCAAACGACAGGTGAAGAATTGGGCTATGCACCAAGTGTGAGTTTAGAAGAGGGCATTAAGGCGTATGTCCCAGAGATTAAACGTATATATGAAAGTGAAGTGAAACGTGGATAGATTACGCAGTTATCAACCTTCTATTTTAGTGATTGGCGATTTGATGTTAGACCACTATTTGTGGGGGAAATGTGAACGTATTTCGCCTGAAGCTCCTGTTCAAGTCATTGATGTTCAAAGAGAAAGCACGGTACTTGGAGGCGCAGGTAATGTGGTTAATAACCTGTTAAGCTTGGGTGCAAAAGTGAGTGTTCTTAGCGTTGTTGGAAATGATGAAAACGGCAAAGAACTTTTATGTATGCTTGAGACGTTAGGCGCCGATGCCAAAGGTATTGTTAAACAAGAAAATCGAAAAACCAGTAAAAAAAGTCGTGTCATAGCTTCACATCAACAGGTTGTACGTTATGATAGTGAGTCCAAAGATGACATCACCAAAGCTTCTGTTGATGCACTTTTGTCGCAATGTGCTTCCTACATTCCAAATGTCGATGTCGTTTTGCTCTCTGACTATGGCAAAGGAGTGTTAACAACAACCTTTACAAGTCATGTGATAGAGTTTGCAAAAAAATATCAAAAGCCCATTTTAGTTGATCCTAAAGGGGAAGATTACTCGAAATATAAGGGTGCAACACTTATCACTCCCAATAAAAAAGAGGCAAGTCTTGCTACAAAAATAGCCATCAAAGATGATGAAAGCCTTCAAAAAGCAGGAAGCCTACTTAAAGAGAGCTTGGGCTTAGAATATGCCATTATAACGCTCTCTGAAGATGGTATGGCAATTTTTGGTGAGCAGTTTCTAAAAATGCCAACCGTTGCGCGTGAAGTGTATGATGTCACAGGAGCAGGAGATACTGTTTTAGCCAGTATTGGTTATGGGCTCTCGTGTGGGCTAAGTATACAAGAAGCCGCTTCCTTTGCAAATTCTGCTGCAGCCGTTGTGGTTGGAAAACTAGGAAGTGCAACCGTAACTTTAGATGAAGTTGATGCGTATGAGCATAGCTTAAGGGCTGCAACGGCTGAGAGTAAAATTAAAACAAAACAAGAGATGGTACATCTTTTACAAACGAAGAAAAATCAAAAAATTGTCTTTACCAATGGTTGTTTTGACATCTTACATGTGGGACATGTGAAGTATCTGGAAGTGGCAAAAAGTTTTGGTGATATGCTTATTGTTGGGCTTAATGCGGATGATTCGATTAAGCGCCTTAAAGGTGAGAGTCGCCCTATTAATCCACTCGAAGATAGAGCGTATATTTTAGCAAGTCTTGAATCAGTTAGTTATGTGGTTCCTTTTGAAGAAGATACGCCATTTGATCTTATCTCAGCTATTAAGCCCGATATCTTGGTTAAAGGGGCTGATTATGAAGGTAAAGTGGTTGTTGGAAGTGATATTGCTAAAGAAGTACGACTTGTTCAGTTTGTAGAAGGCAAAAGTACAACAAAGATTATTGAGAGGGCTCAACAAAAATGATGGAAATGATAAAACGTGAGATGCTCTCACATCAGGCTGTTATTGCTAAAACCATAGAGAGTTTACAAAGTCATATTTATACAGCATCTATTATCACCACCGAAGCACTTAAAAATGGGCATAAAATCCTTTTATGTGGTAATGGTGGTAGTGCGGCTGATGCTCAACATATCGCCGCAGAACTCAGTGGACGTTACAAGAGTGAAAGACGAGGGCTCGCTGGAATCGCATTGACAACCGATACATCGGTTCTAACTGCGGTGGGCAATGATTATGGTTTTGATCGTATTTTTGATCGTCAAGTAGAGGCATTAGCACGCGAGGGGGATGTACTCATTGGTATATCAACCAGTGGACACAGTAAAAATGTCGTACGAGCCTTAAGCCTTGCTCGTAACATGGGATGTCGCACTATAGGGCTAAGTGGAAGAGACGGTGGTGTGATGAATGAATTTTGCGATATTAATATTGTCGTGCCAAGTGATGATACGCCTCGTATTCAAGAGATGCACATTATGATTGGACACATTATTTGTCAAGCTATTGATTGTGTATATGAGATTGACTAAAATTTAGAAAGTAATATTGTAATTTTTTATTTGGTCAAAGAAAAAAATTAAGTTTTGTTTCTGATTTTCAGGAGTTATAAGAAAATTACCATAATATATTTGGTCAATTATCCAATAATTAATATCTTGAGAATAATGTGTAATATCTTTATAATTGTTTAAATTATGAGTAATTTCTTTTGCTATTTGAAAATCATATAAAGAAACATTTTCCAAAGCTGCTAATTTATTGTACATGTATTCTTTAAATTCTAATATTGTATTCAAACTATCTTTTTCTTCCCAGTCTTTATATGTTAATGCTGAATAAGGGGGGAAAAAAAGAATAAAATTTATATTTTTATTTTCAGCTATTATTTTATATAAACTCTCGTCAAAATTATTTTTTAATTCTTGAAAATTCCAAAGATTTTTTTGATGTTTAAATAATTTATCACGGTTATTCCAATTATCAATAACATTCCCCAAAGTAAAATTCTTTTGATTGAACGCTTGCCATTCAAACATGTGATTATAATTATAGTCTTTTTGATTTTTATTATTATCTTTTGAAAACAATACCTTAAAAGCCCTCTTTAGTGTATCAAAATGTAATAAATATTTATAGTCATTGAAAAAATTATCATCACATAAGTAATCAGGCAATCCATCATAACTTTCTTTGATATTTAAAAATGAATATACATCTAATCCAAATAATACTGTCTGTATATTATGACTAGCAAAAGCTATCTCAAGAATTTGTTTAAACTCATAGGCTTTTCCTCCAGCAATTGACAACTTAATTGGATTATGCATAATCATTTTTGTTCTATCTAAAGTAAAGTTTTCTGTCATTGATGTTCCAATTATAATTGAATTAAAATCATAATTTTTAGCCAATCCAGGATTTAAATATCTTTGATTACCTGAATAATTGAAAGTATATATTTTAGCTTTTCGATAGTGCTGGAAAGGATCAATAGAATAATTAAATAATAAAATAATACATAGAGAAACTATTCCATAAATAATCAAGCTTTTTGACCATTGTTTCACTTTCACATAAGCCCTTTATTAAAAATTGAAATACAAAAATTCTGTTATATTATTTAAAATTAAAATGCAATATAGAAAACTTATAAGTGTAAAAAATAAGTTTTGATGATTAAATTGAAGCTTTTTTGATTTTTCTATAGAATTATTAAAAAATAAGATAAGGAGAAATCCAGAGACAGTCCAAAGTAAAATAGAATTTTTATCGAGTGGGTTAATATTATTGGTTACTTTCCCAAACGTTATTCCAATATTGTTCAAAAAAGCTAATTTGTAAGAGAATATTTCGGGTAACACAATATTATTAAATCCAATAAGTCCAGAAATGACTTTAATCGCATCACTCCACTCCTTGGCTCTAAAAAAGATCCAAGTAAGATTGACAAAATTAAAGGTGATAAACCAAGCAAGGTATCTGTTCATAGAAAATCCAAATGACTTCCAAGCTCTATGAATCATAAGAGCTAAACCATGCAGTGTTCCCCAAAAAATAAAAGTCCAACCCGCACCATGCCAAAGACCACCCAGTAAAAATGTGGTAAAAAGATTGATATAGGTTCTAAACTCTCCTTGCCTATTACCCCCAAGTGGAATATAAATATAATCTCTTAAAAAACGAGAAAGTGTCATATGCCACCTTCTCCAAAAATCTTGAATATCTAACGCTTTATAGGGAGAGTTAAAGTTAATCGGAAGTTTGATATTAAACATCAAAGAGATACCAATAGCCATATCGGTATAACCACTAAAATCAAAATAGAGCTGAAACGTATAGGAAAGACTGGTTGCCCATGCTTCAAAGAAACTAAGTACGGTAGCCGTATCAAACCCAGCATTGGCCCAAATAGCAAATGTATCCGCTATCACCACCTTTTTAAATAAACCAATAGAAAAGAGAAAAAGTCCCATAGCGATATTTCGATAGTTCTTGGTCTTGTTGCGTAGATTGGCAAACTGAGGCATCATCTCTGAATGGTGTAAAATAGGACCTGCTAGTAAATGAGGGAAATAAGTAACAAAAAGAGCATAACGAATAAAATCATACTCTTTGACCTTATCTTTGTAACAATCAACTAAATAAGCAATCTGTGTAAATGTAAAAAAACTAATACCAAGAGGTAAGATAATATGAGGAAGTGGAATAGATGCTCCAAAAATACCATTGAAATTATCTAAGAAAAAAACAGTGTATTTAAAATAGCCTAATAGAGCAATGTTGGCACTGATTCCAAAGATTAATAGTGTTTTTTTCTTGATAACGTATTGATGTTTACTTAAATAGGTTCCTACAATAAAATTAAATAAAATAGAAGAGAGAATCAATGGTAAATAGAGAATATTCCACCAACTATAGAAAAACAAAGAAGCAAAAACTAAAAATGCAATCCCTGCTGATGTTAAACGTTTACTATTGAGATAAAAATAGATAAAAAACGTTATCGGAAAAAATAAAAATATGAACATATGACTGTTAAATAGCACGACAATACTCTCTTATATTCTTGTTTATCAATGAGTGAACAATTAGTAAATGAAAATTTCGCAAATTATAACTAGATTTTATTTAGCGAAATATTTTTGAATAAAACATGTTACAAAATTTGAAAGTCTAAATTGTATAAAATAGTATAAATCATCCAAATTTCTTGCTCTCATATATCTTCTTGAATGTATCTTTTGATTTAGTATCATATTCTTATGTAATGGTGATTGATTGACAATGTTTGTTATCATCTCAAGAAGATTATATTCGTAGAGGACTTTTCTTCTAGCTTCTTGAACGGCTTCAAATCTCCTTTCATATTCTCCTGGGATTGAAATTATGTTTCTAATTATTTCAATGGCTTCTTGTGGTTGATTGATATCTATTTGGATAAGGCTATCTTTAGGAAAATAGTCATATATATTAGGGCATCCACAATATATAGGAACTGTAAAGCCTAAAAATGCATCTGCAAGCTTTTCGCTCCACATATGGTTTTCAATATGGTTCTCAATAACTACATGAAATTTGTAATCATCAAGTGCTTGATATTTTTTTTCTATGAATTGGAAACCTCTCCCAAAACGCTCCATTTCTGGTATTTCTTTTTCCATTAATTGCGTAAAGTCATATCTTTTTTTATGCATAGTATGACCATCTTTTTTATCTGAACAGATTGTAGAAAGTAACTTTGTTTTCGGTAGATGGGTATCTTTAACAATATTATCAAAATCTTTTCCGTAAAGCCAATAAATACCTGTTTGTGAACGAATTGCATTGGTATGAGGGAGAATTTTTTCATTTTGATTTGTAATAAGATAATGAAATTGTCCAGCAAAAGCTTTTCCGTATCTTGAAATTGAACTCGGTTCACTCGTAACAAAAATAGTGTTTTCTTTTGGACATTGGAGGATTTCTGTACTTTTAAGTAAACTTGTTGGCATATTATCTAAAACGACGAACCAATCATAATTTTGTTCGAAAGGATCAAATGTAAAGATACAATTTTTCCATATTCCTTTGTTATTTGGTGATTGGAATTGATATAAAGAAAATTTTCGATAATCTGAACCTCGTGTTACAAGTTTAATGATTTTCTTATCCATTATATAGATTTATCCTCTTTTACAAAAATATTTGTTTTATCATCTTTCTTTGTTAATAAAGATAGATTATTTTTTATTTCAAGCTCATAAGCATCTAACATTTGGTATCTTTGTTTAAAAAGAGATCTTTTTTTTGAAGGTATTTCAGTCATCTCTTTTTTTCTGTTTATTGTGGAGAGTGTGTAAAATTGTTGATTGTCAACTCCTGCTTCTTCCTCCCAATATTCATTATAGTTAGCAAAAAACTTTCCAGTTTTTTTTACTCGAGAACAATTTGAAGTATGAAAATTAGTTTTAACAGCTTGAATGAGTAATAAATTAAAATATGAACCTATGACACGAAGCGTAAAAATTATAAAATTTCTTGGACGTAAGCCATACATTTTTTTTGTAATATCTTTTAACTCATCGCCGTTGACATCGTTACGACTTTGTATTCCACAAAGATATATTTCGACTTGGTTAGATTTTTCTATGAAAGAAAATTGAATACTATAAATTTCTTTATTATCTAAAAGCATCATCAATGTCAATTCCCCTTCTTTCCCAAGATTACCAACATAACATAATCTCAAAGATAAAAGATTTTCTGATAACATTGTTTCTAATAAGTTGAAGCCTTTAAATGAATATATCATTTGAATTTTTTCTGAACAAAATTTTTGCTTAAGAAAAGAATAATGAAAATATATATTTTTAAATTTTTCATGTGTTGGCATATTGCAACATTGATAACTCCGAAATGGTTTATTTAAAATTTCTGGATAGTTAACGAGAAAATAATGTAATTCTTTTTGATTAAGCAAATTAAATAAATCATTTATTTGTTGCTTAAAAAAAATACCTCTAAGTATAAATTTTAGTTTTTTAAAATATGAAAATTTTAAAAATTTTGAAATAGCTATAATACTATACATATGTTAAAACTTTTTGCATTCTATGGAGATAAGTGTGCTCATTCAATGTTCTTTTGAACCCTGATATAATTATTTGTTCAAAATCCTTTGGAGATGTTTCTAATCGTCCAATAATTTCACTTAATTCTTCTATATTCCTATAAACACATATTTCTTTATCTATGTCATACATATAGGGTAATTCCTTTCTAAAATCGTTAATTAATAAAGCACCACAAGCAGGAACTTCAAAAGTTCTCATATTTAGTGCATCAATGTGATTGACTGCTTGATGTTTGTTTAATACGGCTATGTGGGAATTGTAGTCTTTAACTTGCCTAGTCATATTTACTGTACCTTCTTCAATACTATAAAAATTTTGCTTTTTTGAAAGTCTTTTCCAATTCCACCCTTTGAGTGTCAAGGGATAATTGATAGATGTAATAACCGCATCTCTTTCTAAACTCCAGGCACCACAAAAATAAATAGCATTTTTGCGTTTTAAGTTTAATTGTGTGTGAACGTTTGGATTGGCTGCAAATGGTAAATGTATTATATTTTTAAAGGATAATTTATTTTGGATTGTATAATAATATTCTGATTCAAACATAATATCTATAAAATCTACATAGTGTGAATTTACCGCACAGTCTACTCCCCCATCCCCATCCCATGCATAAATTAATGGACGAGAAATAACTTCTTTTAAATGCATGTAATATTCACAGGAGACAAAAAAAGCACTTGTGATAAAGATTAAGTCAGGCTTAAAAGAATTTAATTCTTTTACTATGCGCTTTGCATGCATTACATCAGACAGTTGTTGAGCTTTTTTTTTATTAAAGGGTTTAATTAACCCTCTTAATGTTTGAATAGCAAAAGGTCTTGAGTTAATCTGAAAACTTTTTACTGTATGTCCTAGATATTGAAATGCATCTGAAACATGATTATCCCAATAAAGGTAATTTTTTTTTCCTAAAACAGCTATTTTCATATAAAATAATTCTTTTTATCTTTATTTGAAGCTTTCAATATTTATGGTTCCTTTATATTAAAAAATTATCGTTGCAAGGTGTTTTTTAATGCAATTAAAAAACTTAGATGTAAATTCTATCTTTTTTTAATTTAATAAGATAAAAAAGATTTATCATTTGGTAGTAATAAACTCATTCATTATTATGTTGATTCGATAGTATTATTTTTAGCAAAAATAAAAAATGCAAAAATTGACAGGCTTGACAATGTGGTAATACTTTTTATAATGCTATTATCGAATTGTGTGATAACAAGAAATGCAAAGAACAATGCTAGATAAAAATGATTTCTTATCTGTATTATTTCTCTTAAAATAAAATAGAGTAAAAGTGCAAATGAAATAAATCCAAATAATCCAACAAAAAGCAGTATTTCAAGAATACTATTATGAACACTTAGTATTGGTTGTGAGGCAATAGAGGCATAACTCATAAGACCATAGCCAAAAATATAATTTTGTTTTATTAAATCAATAACATCTTTCCAAATAGGGATTCTACCGCTATCTTCCATCTTGAATAGTTGTCCTAGCCTGAAAAACAGATTATCATAGTAAAAAAATACTAAGGCTATCAAAATAGCAATAACTAAAAATATCAAGAAGTGTTTTTTTGAAATTTTTTTATATTCAGCAAAGCATAAAATGAGAAAAAAGACACCATAAAACAGCCAAGATGCTCTTGAATATGAAAAAAGCAAGTTAAAAAGAAAAATAAATAGAAGAATGCTTAGAATATAAATATTGATGTAAGTGAGTTTATATCTTTGATTATAAAAAAGTAGACCTGTGCAAACTGAAACTCCTATTGACATAAAGAATCCAAAAGTATTTCTATTAAAAGTTGCACCAGAAAGTCCATCATTAATAGAACTAACATTATGTTTTATAAAATCATATTCAAATAGTGCTTGGGATATACCATCAATGCCTTGAAATGATAGCGAAAAAAGTACAGTAAATAACACAAATTTTTTACTGATAATTGATTCTTTATGAAAAAATATAAGTATCACAAATATGAAAAAGTATCTAAAAACATAGTGAAATTCTGCACTCCATGAATCAATAGTTGTAACGGTGCTTAAGCTGTTAGAAATAGTCATACTAATCAAAATAATTCCAAAAGAAAAAACGATGTTTTTATGCTCTATAAAAATACTTTTTAGAATTAATATTTTTTTATGTAAAAACAAATAGGTAAAAAACACTCCAAGAATACCAATAAAACTAATTTGATAAACAGATGTTTTCATGGGTATAAAAGCAATCCACATAAATAAAAAGAATTTTATTAAAAAAGAAAATGATCTATTAGTATTAATATTCATCGAAACCACCATTATTTGAATAAATTTTATTTATCATACTTTGTGTAATCACTTTCTCATTAAAACATTGATGTGCTTTTAACCAACCTTTTTTGCTCATTTTGATTCTTTCTTCATTATGTTCAAGGTAATAATGAAGTTTACATGTAAAATCTTCATAATCGTCAAAATAGACGATTTCATTCTCTTCGATAATTGTTTCAAGATTGGGTATGCGAGGAGAAAAAACCAGTACCCCATTGGCGAGAAGATGAATAATCCTATCGGATGAATACATGCTGATATCGTTTTTTCTGCTGTAGTTAATACCAATTTTAGATCCTCCAATTGTTTTAATGTAATGGCTTCCTGTCAAAACAGTTTCTTTGGTCAGTCCAAAAAAGCCTAATTTTAAATGCGAAAAGGAGTGTTTTAAAAAGTCGATAAATTTCTCGCGTTCTTTATCGTATCTTCCTATGAAAAGGAGATCAAATTCATAATTTTTGTTTTCAAACGCTTTACATGTATCGATGGATGAGTCACAGATATTGGGCAGATAGCTGCACTTTTCATACAACTTTTGATGAAGATTTGTCTGTAGTAACTCTTTAGGGTCTGTCGTAATAAAAAAGTGGTCAATAAGCTCTAATCTTTCCAAAATATGATTTAAATTATAAATCCAATCTACCCACCACATAGCGATTTTCATTTGAGGATACAGCTCTTTTGCCGTGCGTAGAGTTTCAAAGGTGATAAGTTCGCTATGTCCTAAAAGTAAAAGGTCGGGTTCTATATTTTTCAGGGTTTCAAGAAGTGCGTTATTGGCATTTTTGACTCCAAATTTTTTACTTTTAAAGAAAGTGGAGTTTTTTGCGACTTCCCGATAACTAAAGTCATAAACAAAATGGTCATTGCGAATGAGTCCATTGGATATTTTTCTGTCTATTGCGTAGTAAACAGCGCCATATTTTGATTCACTAAAATTTGCACAATGAACGATTTTGAGGGGGATCATTTTTAACCTTTTAAATGTTCGATAATCTTACTAAAAACTGTCGCAACACTGATATTTTTCATACATTCATGCTGTGTTGGACAAACACCTTTATAGCAAGGATGACACGCAATACTTGAATCAGGTTTGATGTATAAATGGACTCCTTTATATTTTTCAAAAGCAGGGCAATGTTTAATTCCTGTTGATCCAAAAATCGTGAGGGTATCTGTGCCTACACCTGCTGCAATATGGGTAGGTCCGCTATCGTTGCCTATGTATAAATCTACAGAATGCAAGATGTTTTTTAGTTCGCTAAGAGAGGTTTTCCCTACAAAATTCAAAACAGTTGGAATACGGTTTTGAATATACGTTGCATCATCAGCTTCTAATTTTGAACCGACGAGCGTAATTTCAATGCCTTGTTGAGAAAGTTTTTGAATGAGATCGCAGTAATTTTCAACGCCCCATTGTTTACTTTTCCATCTCTCGCTACTTCCTGTAGAGAGTGCAATACGATGACATGTGCTTTTTGTTTTATCTTTATATGGTGGCAATAAAATGGTGTCGTTCTCTGGATGTTGAAAATAAGACGCTATGGCATCTTGTGCAACGTTGGCACACAAAAGCATCTCTTGAATATTTTTTGAATGCGTTTTGATGTGAAAAATCTTTTGAAACAGGTTAAAAGATTTATTGATGGTTTGATCTTTGTGTAACAAAAGATTGATGTAGTGCGATGGCTTGTTGCATTGCAGATTGATGACGAGATCAAAATGCTCTTTTCTCAACGATTTTACCGTTGTCCAAAAATTTTTATGAACAACATAATCATCAAAATAGTCACTGTCTTCGTATAACCCTTTTCCAAAAGAAGAGGTGAGCAGAGTGATTTTAGCCTCTTTGAAAAAATACCGAAAAGCTCTAAAAGTAGGCTCTAGTGTCACTAAGTCCCCAAGTGCGGTGAATCGAATAATTAAAATTTTCATGGCATCATAAACTTAACAATTTTTTCGCATGAACCGCCATTCCCGTAAGGATTGTGGGCTTTGCTCATCGCGTTATACGCTAGGTCAGAATCAAGCAAAGATTGCATTTCACGGACGATTTTTGCTGTATCTGTACCCACCAGTTTGACCGTTCCTGCTTGGAGTGCTTCTGGTCGTTCTGTGGTTTCTCGCATCACAAGCACAGGTTTTCCAAGACTAGGAGCCTCTTCTTGCACACCCCCAGAATCGGTAAGGATGATATGCGCATGACTCATTAAAAAGACAAAAGCTTCATACTCTTGCGGAGCGATGAGATAAATATTGGAAATGCCAGAAAGGATTTGTGTGACAGGCTCCAAAACATTGGGATTGAGATGAACGGGATAGACGATGTTGATGGAAGGATTTTGAAGGGCTAGGGCTTTTAAGGCTTCACAGATGTTGATAAATCCCTGTCCAAAGTTTTCCCTTCGATGTCCTGTCACCAATACAAAACGACTGTTTTCAACCTCGAAAGGCAATCCTATCTGTTCTATCAGTTTCTGCTTGAGCTTAGGAGTAGATTTGATTTTGTCTACCGTTAACAAGAGTGCGTCAATGACGGTATTTCCCGTTACCACAATATTTTTTGGGTCAATATTTTCTTTCAGTAGATTTTCTTGCGATGCTTGTGTGGGCGCAAAATGGTACTTTGCTAAAACGGTTGTCAGTTGTCTGTTGGCTTCTTCGGGCCATGGCGAATAAAGGTTGTGTGTTCTAAGTCCCGCTTCAACGTGCGCCACTTCTATTTTTTGATAATACGCTGCAAGTGAAGCTGTAAAAGTTGTCGTTGTGTCACCATGTACAAAAAGAACATCGGGTTGAAAAGCGTCGAGCACGTTTTTAAGCCCCAAAAGCACATTGGCAGTGATGTCATAAAGGTCTTGATTAGGTTTCATGATGTCAAGGTCAAAATCGGGCACAATCTCAAAAAGTCTAAGGACTTGGTCGAGCATTTGCCTGTGTTGTGCGCTCACGCAGACTTTGGTTTCAAACAACGTTGGGTATTTTTGAAACTCTTTGACCAAAGGAGCCATTTTAATCGCTTCGGGTCTTGTTCCAAAAACGATAAGAATTTTTTTCATAAAAGACCTCGATACTCTCTCAAAGTTGCTTTGGCGATAATGTCCCAATCAAAATCTCTTGTGACGATTTCAAGAGAATTTTTTCCCATGGTTTTAAAGTCTTGTGCTAAAAGGGTGTCAATTTTCTCTGCCAAATCGTGCGGGTTTTTCGCTTCACACAAGTAGCCGTTGGTGCCTTCTTTGATGAGCTCTGGAATACCTCCGACTTTAGTGCCAATAAGCGGTAACGACGCACCCATCGCTTCAAGGCCGCTAATGCTGGTCGCTTCCATAAGTGAAGGAAGAATTGAAAGGTCTGAAGCGCTGTAATAGTCGATGATTTCATGATGCTTTTTAGCCCCTAACATAAAAAATCTATCTTTAAAATAGCGTTCTAGGTTGGTTTTAATCTCATCAAACTCTTCACCATCACCGATGATAAGAAGTTTCAAGTGTGGATTTTGAATGTACTGTGTTGCCAAAGAGAGGTATTTGACTCCATTTTTTTGCACTAATCGCCTGGTTACAATAGCTAGAATATCATCACTCTTTAGCCCCAGTTCGGCGCGTATTTTGACTCTGGCTTCTTCATTGCGTTTGAGTTTTTCGCTAATGACGCCATTGGGAATATAGACTTTTTTTGCCTTGAATTCAAAAGGAACTTCCAAAAGCTCTTTACTCGGTGCCAAAAAGAGGGCTGGTTTTTTGAAAAGTCTTTGCAAGAGGGCGATGCGATAACCACCTTTTTGAATGCGTTTCAAATAACCAGAAGTATGGTTGGTGTAGACCAAGGGAATAGAAGGAATAGTGTAAAATTCTAAAGGTCGCATCCCATGAATGTGAATAATATCTGGTTTTATTTGGGGTAGTTTTGCTTGGATGAAACGGTTAATTTGCCAGCCATAGGTTGCTCCAAAAAAGCGCAAATTGACTCGGTAGACATCAATGCCATCAATGTTTTCATAAGGCTTGTTCGTCTCTTTGGTTGTTCGGGTGATGACGCTTACTTTACAGCCATTTTTCATCAGTGCCAATGAGAGCTCATACACATGTGCCGTGATGCCCCCTACCGTTGGCAAAAAGTCTAAAGATACCATAAGAATGTGCATTAGTGTTCGAACCTTTTATAAATTTTTACTGTGGCTTCTACCATCTGCTCAAGCGAAAAATGCTCGCGAATGTACGTGTAGCCATCAAATTTCAATGCGGTGGCTTGAGAGATCTTTTCCGCTAAATCTTTAGCCTCACCAATGTTGGTGAAATAGCCATGAATACCCTCTTGAATGATGTCTAAAACGCCACCATGCCCCGTTGCCACAACAGGCGTGCTAAGGGCAATTGCTTCAGCGACACTTCTTCCAAAACTCTCAGGTTTTTTAGAGCTACTGACGACGACATCGCTCAGTGAATAAATTTCTGCAACTTTGTCACTGCTTCCGCAAAAGTGAATACACTCTTTTACATGTAAAGAATTCACAAGATTTTGAAGTGTGGAAAAATAGTTCTGTTTGTCTTTTCTGACTCCACCGACGATTAAGCCAACAACATTAGGAAATTCTTTATTTAGTATAGCAATAGCTTCTATAAAAGTTTCTAAATCTTTAAGTTGCGTAATACGCCCAATGGTAGAAATAATCCATTTGCCTTCGAGATTAAACTGCTGTTTGAAGCTTTGAATAAACGAAGCATCCAGGTGATGAGGATTGAACTTTTCCAAATCAATGCCTCTTGGAATAACCGTTATTTGTTTCTCAGCGACGCCATAATGTTTTTGGATGTACTGTTTGATGGCGTTACTCACGCAAATAACGTGCTCCGCTCGTGTCATGATGCGGCTATAAAAACTGACAGAGTTAAAGCCATGCACGGTTGAAATAACGGGGATTTTGAGAAGTTTATTGGCAAAAAAGACCATCCAAGCTGGCACGCGACTTCTTACATGTAAAAGATCGGGCTTGATTTTTTGAAGGGTTTGATAGAGCTTCCAGATGCGCCACGGGGCACTCAAAATATTTTTAGAGCAGACATCAAGCTTTACATGTAAAGCTCCATCTTGTTCTAATTGTGTGACCAATTTTCCACCGTTGCTGATGATGACACTCTCAAATCCTAGCTTCACCAGCTCACGTGAAAGCTCGACGACACCACGTTCCACACCGCCTTCATTCAGTTCTGGAATGAGTTGAACGATTTTCATGGCTTGACCTTTTGCGCATACTGTTTAAAGTCAATTTTGCGATTAGAGTGGGCGAGAGTACCATTAAAAAGATGCAAGTAACCTTCTTTTTCAAGGTTTTGTGCCATGGTGAAAAATTTGTTCTTTTTGATGTCACTCAGTGGCAAAATCTCAACAGATGAAGTTCCATAACTGATTGCTTCGCTGATCATTGAGGTTGAGTCTATAGTAATGAAAACGACCTCACAGTGGGCTAGGAAATCGGCAATAGGATTGATCTTGTTTTGTGAAAAAATGACGCTGTATGAAAAAGGGTAACTTAAAAGGAGCTCTTCAATCTCTTTAGATGTCCTCGGTGAAGTTGTTACGGCAATTTCATAGCCTTGAAATGTTTGAAAGATGAAGTCTAGTTGCGTCTTCAAGCGTTTTTGATCCATTACAAAAAGAGCATTGTTCCCACCGATAATGATACCAATCGATTTTTTTTGAGGCGTGAACAGGCCTTTGGGTTCGACGTAACTAAAATTGGCAGGCAGTGGAATAATGTTTTCTTGCAAAGGTGGGTTGTCGTGAACTTGTGCAAACATAAGATGAAAATCATAGCGGTAGCTTTGAGGTAGCATCATAGTGACAGAGGGGATGCCAAGTTTTCGCGCGAGTGTTTTATTGGCATAGTATGTACTAGAGCCTGCTGAGATAATCAGATCGTATGATTGAACTAAAGGCGGGTTCAGTCGAAAAAGAAAAAGCGTGTAAATTTTAAGACGGTCCAGTAGATAAGAGAGCAGTTTGCACGCTTTACATGTAAAGTGTACGGCAATGATCTCATAGTGTGCTCCAAAATGTTTTGCAAGTGCGACAGATTGATTGAGATGTCCCATTCGTCCATCGCTTAAAATAAGAATGTTCACTAAGAAATTCTCCAACGATCATGCATCCAAAACCACTGTTCTGGGTAGGCTCGCACAACCTCTTCAATAATATCATTGTAATGTTGAGTTAAACGTGCAATTTTATCTTCATCACTAAGTGACTCGGGTAAAGAAAGTTCCGCACTAGAACCTACAATGAGTTTATATTTACCACTTGCTTGGCGCGCCATAAATAGAGGAATTACAGCAGGATTATAACGGAGTTTCAAAAGAGCTGTTGAGGTTACGGTATCGGCAGGGTTGCCAAAAAAATTTACTTTAATACTGTTCGCCCCAGCGGCTTTTTGATCAATCAACATTCCAGCAATGCCTTTTCTTTTTAACGTCTTGATAATGGCACTGATGGCTTGATCTTTGTATGTCAACGTGTTGCCATAGAGTTTGCGAAATGGTAGGGTTAGTTTTTCTTCAATAAATTTATTATTGCCTTTTCGTCCAATAACAAGAACAGGATGTCCATGCTTAGCAAAAAAATGTGCTAGCAGCTCCCAATTTCCAAAATGAGCTGTAAGAAATAAAATGCCATTTTCTTTATTGGCTAATGCAGTATTCATATCGTGAATAGTTTGATCGTAATCCTCAACCATCTCATCAATATTGATACGCTGTTGCATCATTAAGAAGATTTCCGCAACTAAAATTCCTACACTTTCATAGATTCTTTTAGCCAAAAAGAGACGATCATTCTCATCTTTACCGATGTGTGCACGTTCTAAGTTGGTAAGCGTGATATATCTACGCTTAGGATCTAAACGAAAAATAAGTGCTGCCAAGCCTTTACATAACGCATAAATACATTGTGTCGGCAATAATCTGGTGAAGAGTAATACAGTTTTTACAATATAGTACTCTAAAAAAATTCTCATCTCATCACTTTCAAAATAGAATTAAGCTAATATTGTATCTAAAATGAGCCAAAGAGGTACTTAATGATCTGTGTGTTTGACGTAGAGACTATCCCTGATACCAAGCTGATTCGAAATGTTCTGCATCTTGAAGGAGAAGATCTTGACGTTTCTCTTTTAGCGATGAAAGAACAAGAAGAAAAAACGGGAAGCAGTTTTTTGCCCATCTCTTTTCATAAAATTGTGGCGATTTCAGCTGTCATTGCCGATGATTTTGGCATCTTCCGCAAAGTGAGCAGCATTGAGGGAAAGAATGAATATGAGATGATTAAAAATTTTCTAGGTTTCATTAATAAACACAATCCCAAGTTAATTAGTTTTAATGGCAGAAGTTTTGATATGCCGCTTCTCATGCTTCGAGCCATGCAGTACAACCTTACATGCCATGCTTATTTTGAAGTTGAAAATAAAGAGCTGAATAAGAACAAATGGGAAAATTATCGTTCTCGTTACAGTGACCGTTTTCACGTGGATTTGTTAGATCATCTGTGTGAGTTTGGAGCTGTTCGGGGAATGAAGTTAGATCATGTTTGTTCTATGGTTGGACTTCCTGGAAAGTATGATGTCCATGGTGATCAGGTGATGGAGCTGTATTATGCGGGCGAAATAGAGGTTATCAAGGAGTATTGCGAGAGTGATGTGCTCAACACATACTGGCTATTTTTGAAGTATGAACTCTTAAAAGGAAATCTCATTATAGAGGATTATCAGCGTGCATTAGCTACAATGCAAGAAAATTTGCGTTCCGATAAGTCCTATACGGACGTCTTTGGTATCGCAATCGAAGAAGAATTATACAAGGAGAACCATTGAAAACGATATTTAGAGAGTATGACATCAGAGGTATCTACGAGAAAGAGCTTAACGAACAAACAGTAAAACTCATTGGTTATTTTTTAGGAAAACAGATTGCAAAAGTGGGCAAAACAGTTGCGATTGGTTATGACGCGCGTTCTCACTCACCGATTTTATGTGAGTATCTTACAAGTGGTTTAAATAAAGCTGGTTGCAAAGTGCTTACGATGGGACTCGTTGCGACGCCTGTCAATTACTTTAGTAACTTTCAAGAATTTGATGGCGTAACGCCTAATGCTTCGATTATGATTACAGGTTCTCACAATCCAAGTGAGTATAATGGTTTCAAAATCACCATCGATAAAAAGCCTTTCTTTGGTGAAGATATTTATGCGCTTGGTCGTGAGATTATGCAAAATTATGACATGGAAATAGAGGATGATTTAAGCTCTACATTTATCAATGCAAAAGAGCGCTATATTGCTTATCTTGTAAAAGAGTTTGACCATCTAAAAGGCTTTAATCAACCATTTGTCTATGACTGTGGTAACGGTGTGGCTGGCGTTGTCGTTCAAGATGTTTTCAAAGCACTGAACTTTACCTGTAAAGGTTTATACACTGATCCAGATGGTACGTTCCCAAATCACCATCCTGATCCAACCGTAGAAAAAAATCTCAAAGACATCAAAAAAGAGCTTGAAGGTGACTATGCACTTGGTTTTGCATACGATGGTGATGCCGATAGAATTGCTTTTTTGACAAAGCATAACAACGTCAAAGGCGACATCATGGCGATTCTTTTCTCAAGTGCTATGAAAAACCCAACGGTGATTGGTGAAGTGAAATGTTCTCAAGTCATGTACGATGAAATCAACAAACGTGGCAAGGCAATTATGTATAAAACAGGTCATAGTAATCTTAAAGTGATGATTGCTAAAACGAATGCTGATTTTGCGGCAGAAGTGAGCGGACATCTCTTCTTTAATGATCGTTATTTTGGTTATGATGACGCTATTTATGCAACACTCCGTATGATTGAAATGGTAAAAAATGGCTTAGATATTGACGCTGAAATTGCAAAATTGCCAGTGGTTTATTCTACAGAAGAGCTAAAAGTAGAGACCAATGAAAACGACAAATTCCCTCTTGTTGAAAAAGTAAAAGAGCTTTTGAAAAATCCTCCAAAAGATTTTCCTGCTATTAAAGAGATTGTTGATGTTGATGGCGTTAGGGTTATCTTTAATGATGGTTGGGGATTAGTGCGAGCAAGTAATACAACACCCGTACTCGTAACTCGCTTCGAATCAACCAATGCGGATAATGCGAAATTGTATGAGAAAAAACTCAATGAGCTTATCGCATGCGCTAAAGCAGAGCTTCACTAACATGAAAGGGATCATCTTAGCAGGAGGAAGCGGTACAAGGCTTTATCCTGTAACTCAAACCATCAGTAAGCAACTTTTACCAATTTATGATAAACCAATGATTTATTATCCACTTTCTGTGTTGATGCTAGCTGGGATTCGTGAAATTTTAATTATTTCAACACCTCAAGACATTGGTAAATTTGAAGCATTATTAGGTGATGGTTCTCATTGGGGTATCTCACTTTCCTATAAAATTCAACCAAGTCCAGATGGATTAGCGCAAGCATTTATCTTAGGTGAAGAGTTTATCGGAAATGATAGCGTTTGTTTGATTTTGGGAGATAATATCTTCTATGGACAGGGTTTTACTTCATTACTTCAAAGTTCAGCTAAGCTTGAAAAAGGTGCCATTGTTTTTGGTTATCAAGTGAAAGACCCTCAACGTTTTGGTGTGGTTGAGTTTGATGACAATCAAAAAGCAATAACTATTGAAGAAAAGCCTAAAAATCCAAGATCTAATTTTGCTGTAACTGGGCTTTATTTTTACGATAATAATGTTATAGAGATCGCAAAAGCGGTGAAACCAAGTGAAAGAGGTGAGCTTGAAATAACATCAGTTAATGAAGCCTATCTTAAGCGTGGTGATTTACAAGTTGAGGTACTAGGTCGTGGCTTTGCATGGCTTGATACAGGCACACATGATAGTTTGATTGAAGCAGGAATGTTTGTGCAAACCATCGAAAAACGACAAGGTTATAAGATTGCTTGTTTAGAAGAGATTGCTTATAACTCTGGCTGGATCACTAAAGAACAGGTTCTTGAAATTGCAAAACCATTGAGTAAAAATGGTTATGGCGAATACCTAAAGGATTTGGTTAAATGAGTAAGAAGCATATTTTAGTCACAGGCTGTGCCGGATTTATTGGCTCTAATTTCGTGCCTTATTTTTTAGAACAACATCCTGATTATCATCTGGTCAATCTCGATCTTTTAACATACGCTGGTAATTTAGATAATCTTTCTGAAATTGAAAACAGTGAAAGATACACCTTTGTTCAAGGTGATATCTGCGATAGAGTTTTGGTTGAATCGATCTTTGAAGATTATGATATTAGGGGGGTTATTCACTTCGCTGCAGAGTCTCATGTGGATAATTCGATTAAAAATCCAGGAGTTTTTATTGAGACCAATGTCAATGGAACATTTACACTTATTGATGTTGCCTACAAATATTGGATGGAAAAGCCTTTTGTGCTTTTAGAAGGGTATGAAGAGTGCCGTTTTCATCATATTTCAACCGATGAGGTTTATGGAACACTGGGTGCTACGGGACTTTTTACTGAGAGTACATGTTATGCGCCAAATTCTCCTTATTCTGCCAGTAAAGCAGGAAGCGATATGATTGTACGAGCGTATCATCATACGTATGGAATGAATACGGTGATTACGAACTGCTCAAATAACTATGGACCAAAACAGCATGATGAAAAACTCATTCCGACCATTATAAGAAAAGCACTGAGTTATCAAAAAATTCCTATCTATGGCGATGGTAAAAATATTCGTGATTGGTTGTATGTATTAGACCACTGTAAAGGAATTGACCTTGTTTATCATGAAGGAAATTCAGGTGAAACCTATAATATTGGTGGAAGAAATGAGCGAGATAATCTTTATATCGCCAATAAAATCTGTGAAATACTGGATACGTTAAAGCCTAAAAAAACATCTTATAAAGAGTTAATTACGTTTGTTGAAGATCGAGCTGGACACGATAGACGTTATGCCATTGATGCAACTAAAATTGAAACAAAACTTGGCTGGGAAGCTGAAGAGAATTTCGAGAGTGGCATACTTAAAACCATTGCATGGTATTTGGAAAAGTACACTAAAGAAGCATAAATGAGACTATTGATTGTTCTGTGGTGTTTGCTTTCAAGTATGCTCTTTGCTGCTAAACCTGAACTGATGCTTTTAGAAGATTGGGAAGGGCAAGATGTTTCAGGGTGGCTGATGAGTGAAAAAATGGATGGGGTCAGAGCTTATTGGGATGGGAAAAAACTTGTTTCACGAAATGGTATTGAATTCTCTGCTCCCACATGGTTTACAGAAGGCTTTCCTCCATTTGCTGTTGATGGAGAACTTTGGAGTAAACGAGGAGATTTTGAAAATATTATTTCCATCGTCAAGAAAAAAGAACCTCATGATGGATGGAAAAATATTGCTTTTTATGCGTTTGATGTACCTCATGAAAATGGAGGTTTGATTCAACGTTTAGTGAAGTTAGAGTATTATCTTAAACTCAATCAAGCAGATTATTTAAAAGTTGCGAAACAAATCACCTGTAAAAATGAAGAGCATTTAAAAAGTTTTTTACAAGAGATTGAAAAAGGTGGTGGAGAAGGTGTTGTTGTACGTTCTCCTGATTCAAAATATATTGCTAAACGTGATCCCAATAGTTTAAAAGTAAAAAATTTTCATGATGCCGAGTGTGAAGTCGTAGAGCATCATAAAGGTGAAGGTAAGTATAAAAATAGTTTTGGTTCGCTCACATGTAGAAATGATGAAGGCGTTTTTTTTGATATAGGCTCCGGTTTTAATGAGAGTGACCGCAAAAATCCGCCTGCTATCGGATCAAAAATTACGTATAAATTTCAAGAAATCACTAAAGGCGGTAAGCCGCGTTTTCCTGTGTATATGAGATTAAAAGAAGAGATTTAGGAATAAAACAATGGATAAAATAGCAATTATTGGATTAGGATATGTGGGGCTTCCTTTAGCCGTTGAGTTTGCAAAAAAATATCCTGTTGTAGGTTTTGATATTTTTCAAGCACGTATTGATGAGCTTAAAAATGGATATGATAGAACGTTAGAGTTAACCACAGAAGAGCTACAGGAATCCATCAATCAAGGTATCCATTTTAGTACCAATCTGGATGATCTTCGTAGTTGTACTATCTTCATTGTTACCGTTCCAACGCCAATAGATGCAAGTAATCGTCCAGATTTAACTCCTTTGGTCAAAGCCAGTGAAACAGTTGGTAAAGTACTCAAAAAAAATGATATTGTGATTTATGAAAGTACTGTTTATCCTGGCGTGACTGAAGAAGTCTGTGTCCCTGTATTAGAGCGTATTTCTGGGCTTTCTTTCAACAAAGATTTTTTTGCTGGCTATTCACCAGAACGTATTAATCCTGGCGATAAAAAGCATACCGTGAAAAATATTTTAAAAGTGACATCTGGTTCGACACCAGAAGTGGCTAATAAAGTTGATACACTGTATCGCAGTATTATTCAAGCGGGTACGCACAAGGCTTCAAGTATTAAAGTTGCAGAAGCAAGTAAAGTTATAGAAAACACGCAAAGAGATGTCAACATTGCACTTATTAATGAATTAGCACTTATTTTCAATACAATGGGAATCGACACAGGTGAAGTTATTGAAGCTGCAGCTACTAAGTGGAATTTTATTAAGCTCAAACCGGGTCTTGTTGGTGGTCATTGTATAGGTGTTGATCCTTATTATCTTACCTACAAAGCCGAAGAGTTAGGTTATAAACCAAATTTGATTCTAGGGGCACGCCAAATCAATAATGGTATGGGAAAATATATCGCGGATAAAACCATCAAATTGATGATAGAACATGATACGAAAATTAAAGATGCAAATGTTTTAGTAATGGGCTTAACGTTTAAAGAAAATTGCCCTGACATTCGAAATACAAAAGTTATTGACATAATAGAAGAGTTACAATCTTTTAAATGTCATGTTGATATTTATGATCCATGGGTAGATAAGGCTGAAGCAAAACTTCATTATGGCTTTGAACTCATCGGCAACCCATTTGAGTATGATAAAAAATATGATGCTATTGTTGTTGCTGTTGGACATGAACAATTCGTTTCACTTAGCTCAGAAAATTACACAAAATTAAGTCGTGTTATTATTGATGTTAAAGGGATTGTAAAAAATCCTACTTGGAGATTGTAAGCGTGATTAATCTTATTTTATGCGGAGGTAGTGGAACAAGACTATGGCCTCTGAGCCGTATGCTAATGCCAAAGCAGTTTGTAAAACTTTTTAATGCTAAGTCCCTTTTTCAGTTAACCGTTGAGCGTAATAGTACGTTATGCGATGAGCAATTCATTGTTTCAAATAGTGAACAATACTTTTTAGCATACGATCAACTTGAAGAGCTAGGACGATCGAATAATCGGTATTTATTAGAACCAATTGGTCGCAACACTGCGCCTGCAATTGCTTTAGCATGTCTATCCGTTTCCCCTGATACTGTAGTTCTTGTAACACCAAGTGATCATTTGATTAAAAACCAAGTTGCATATAAAGCAGTTGTTAAAAGAGCTGAATTGCTAGCAGAAGAGGGCTTCTTAGTGACATTTGGTATTACTCCAAGTTATGCAGAAACAGGATACGGTTATATCGAGGCTGATGGGGAAAATGTTAAAAGCTTCAAGGAAAAACCTGATAGTCATACGGCACAAAGTTATATTGACAAAGGGAATTACTACTGGAATAGTGGAATGTTCTGTTTTAAAGCAAGCGTCTTCTTAAATGAATTAAAACACTATTCTCCACAGATATATGAGGCATCTGTGAGTGCGTACAACCATGCAAAAAAAGATACAAAAGATGCAATGGTTAGAATAGGATACGATGAGATGCTTGCTATTCCTGAGGATAGTGTTGATTATGCCGTTATGGAAAAAAGCACTAAGGGTAAAGTTGTTCCGAGCAATATTGATTGGAGTGATGTAGGGAGTTTTGATGCGCTTTCCAATGAACTTCCCAATGATGAAAAAAATAACTTTATTCTGTCACATAAGCAAGTGTGTACCATTGATGTAGAAGATTTGATTGTTATTGATACCGAAGATGCTTTGCTGATTAGCCGTAAAGGAAGTAGTCAAAAAGTTAAAGATTTTGTTAGTAAACTCAAACAAGAAAATGAAGCATTAACAACAACACATAATACGGTGCATCGCCCTTGGGGAACCTATACTGTTTTGGAAGACAAGGCTGGGTATAAGATTAAGAAAATTATGGTTAAACCAGGCAAGCGACTCTCTTTGCAAAAGCATTTTCACAGAAATGAGCATTGGATTGTAGTGAGTGGTACAGCAACTGTTCGGGTGGAAGATAAAACCTATATTGTTAGAGAAAATGAATCAACTTACATAAAATCTGGTGAAATACATAGATTGGAAAATTTGGGAAAAATTCCTATTATTTTGATAGAAGCCCAAGTGGGTAGTTATACGGGCGAAGATGATATCGTAAGAATAGAAGATGATTATAAAAGGGAAAATATATGAGTCAAAAAGTGGCATTAATTACAGGTATTACAGGACAAGATGGTAGTTATTTGGCAGAATTTTTATTGAAAAAAGATTACATTGTTCATGGAATCAAGCGAAGAAGTTCACTCTTCAATACGGACAGAATAGATCATCTTTACCAAGATCCTCATGTTGAAAATAGAAACCTTATTTTGCATCATGGTGACATGACCGATAGTATGAATTTAACACGTATTATTCAAGAAGTTCAACCTGATGAAATTTATAATCTAGCGGCGATGAGCCATGTAGCAGTTTCTTTTGAAACACCAGAATATGTAGCTAATGCTGATGGTACGGGAACATTGCGCATTTTAGAAGCGGTACGTCTTTTAGGATTAGAGAAGAAAACAAAGATTTATCAGGCAAGTACGTCAGAACTTTATGGGAAAGTACAAGAAATCCCTCAAAAAGAGACTACACCGTTCTATCCCAGAAGCCCTTACGCAGTCGCTAAAATGTACGCATATTGGATCACCGTCAATTACCGTGAAGCGTATGGCATATTTGCGTGTAATGGTATTTTATTTAACCATGAATCTCCTGTGCGTGGCGAGACGTTTGTAACCCGAAAAATTACGCGTGCAGCTTCAAAAATTGCTCTTGGGCTTCAAGATAAACTCTACCTTGGAAACCTTGATGCAAAACGCGATTGGGGACATGCAAAAGATTACGTGAAGATGATGTGGATGATTCTTCAAGCACCAGAAGCGGAAGATTGGGTTATTGCTACGGGCCAAACAACAATGGTACGAGATTTTATTCGTATGGCATTTGGTTATTGTGGGATTGAGTTGGAGTTTAGAGGTGAGGGTGTCAATGAAGTGGGTATTGTAAAAGCATGTAATAATCCACGGTATCAAGTTGAAATTGGAAAAGAAGTCGTTGCGGTTGATCCTCGCTATTTTAGACCAACGGAAGTCGATTTACTTTTGGGTGATCCTACCAAAGCAGAGCAAAAGTTAGGCTGGAAAAGAGAATTTAAGCTTGAAGATCTTGTGAATGACATGATGAAGTCGGACCTTAAATTGATGACAAAAGATGTCTATCTCAAAGAGGGTGGCTATAAAATTATGAGTTATTTTGAGTAATTCAATGACCAAAACAAGTAAAATTTATGTAGCAGGACACCGTGGGCTTGTTGGCTCTGCCATTTTAAAAAACCTTACATCCAAAGGGTTTTCAAACATTGTCACTCGAACCCATGCAGAACTCGATTTAACAAATCAACAAGCGGTCGTTGACTTTTTTGCACAAGAAAAGCCAGAGTATGTTTTTTTAGCGGCTGCAAAAGTAGGGGGAATTGTTGCAAATAATACCTATAGAGCAGACTTTATCTATGAAAATTTAGCCATTCAAAACAATGTGATTCATCAAAGTTATGTTCACGGGGTTAAGAAGCTACTCTTTTTAGGATCAACGTGTATTTATCCTAAAAATGCTCCTCAACCTATGAAAGAAGATTATTTACTCACAAATGAACTTGAATATACTAATGAGCCTTATGCAATAGCAAAAATTGCAGGTATAAAAATGTGCGAAAGCTATAATCTTCAGTATAGTACCAATTTTATTTCTGTGATGCCAACCAACCTTTATGGACCAAATGATAATTTTGATCTTGAAACATCTCATGTGTTGCCTGCACTTATTCGTAAAATCCATGAAGCAAAGTTAAGAGGTGATAATGAAGTTGAAATCTGGGGGAGTGGAAAACCTAGACGAGAATTTTTATACTCTGAAGATATGGCAGATGCGTGTGTATTTGTTATGGAAAATGTTGATTTTAAAGATCTCATAGAAGATAAAAAAGAGATACGCAATACACATCTCAATATAGGAACAGGTAAAGATATTAGCATTCGCGAATTGGCAGAATTAATTCAAAAAATTGTAGGTTATGAAGGTGCTCTTGTTTATAATACATCAAAACCAGATGGAACAATGATAAAGCTTACTAATCCTTCAAAACTCCATGCTTTAGGCTGGAAACACAAAGTGGTATTAGAAGAAGGTGTGCGTATAGCGTATGCTTGGTATCTTGGAGGAAGCACACATGTATAATATATTCTTTTTAATTGGACGTGAAAAAAAACTTTTCAATGATGATATTACAGCACATGAAAAAGAGTTGTCTCATATTGTTTCATCTTCAACTTTCTTAGTCATAGGTGGAGCAGGCTCTATTGGTCAAGCGGTTGTCAAAGAGATATTTAAACGAAATCCAAAAAAATTGCATGTCGTTGATATTAGTGAAAACAATATGGTTGAACTAGTGAGAGATATACGTAGTTCAATGGGCTATATTGATGGAGATTTTCAAACATTTGCTCTTGATATTGGAAGCATAGAGTACGATGCTTTTATTAAGGCAGATGGAAAGTATGACTATGTTTTAAACCTCTCCGCACTTAAACATGTAAGAAGTGAAAAAGATCCTTTTACACTCATGCGCATGATTGATGTCAACATCTTCAATACCGATAAGACATTGCAACAATCCATTGAGAACGGAGTCAAGAAATACTTTTGTGTTTCAACAGATAAAGCAGCCAACCCTGTGAATATGATGGGCGCAAGTAAGCGGATTATGGAGATGTTTTTGATGCGTAAAAGCCTTCAAATTCCTATTTCGACAGCACGCTTTGCCAATGTTGCTTTTAGTGATGGGTCTTTGCTACATGGATTTAATCAGCGCCTTGCTAAACAACAACCTATTGTTGCTCCTAATGATATTAAACGTTATTTTGTAACGCCTCAAGAATCAGGTGAACTTTGTTTGATGAGTTGTATTTTTGGTGAAAATCGTGATATCTTTTTCCCAAAACTCAGCGAAGAACTTCATCTTATAACGTTTGCAGAAATAGCAGTAAAATACTTAAAAGAACGAGGATTTGAAGCCTTTATATGTCAAGATGAAGATGAGGCAAGAGCACTTGTAAAAACCCTTCCAAAAGAAGGAAAATGGCCTTGTCTATTTACGAATAGTGACACCACAGGCGAGAAAGATTTTGAAGAGTTCTTTACAGAAAATGAAATGCTCGATATGAATCGATTTAAAAATCTTGGCATTATCAAAAATGAGCCACTATTTGTTGAAGCAAAGCTAAGTAGTTTCACTCAAAAGATTGAAGCGATGAAGCACGCTAAACTGTGGACTAAAGACGACATTGTCCATCTCTTTCATGAAATGATCCCCAATTTTGGACATAAAGAGACTGGTAAATATCTTGATGGGAAAATGTAATGTATGAGAAAATAGTAACATTTATCCAAGATACATTTGCAACAAAAAATTTTATTCCTTTGCATGAACCTCGTTTTATTGGAAATGAAAAAAAATATTTGAATGAGTGTATTGACTCGACTTTTGTCTCTAGCGTGGGTGCTTATGTCGATCGTTTTGAAAAAGAGTTTGCTTTACATGTAGGAAGTAAGTATGCAATCGCAACGGTGAATGGAACAGCAGCTTTACATGTAAGTTTGGTTTTGATGGGCGTTGAAAAAGATGATGAAGTCATTACGCAGCCTTTGACGTTTATCGCTACTTGTAATGCCATTACATATTGTGGTGCGAAACCAATTTTTGTGGATGTCGATAAAGAGACTTTAGGTTTATCGCCCGAGGCACTGAACATATTTTTAGATGAAAATGCTGAAATAAAAGAAAATCGATGTATCAATAAAAGAACGGGAAAAGTCATTAAAGCGTGTGTACCGATGCACACTTTTGGGCATCCGTGCAAGATAGATGAAATAAAAGCCATTTGCGATATATGGCATATATCATTGATCGAAGATGCGGCTGAATCGCTTGGAAGTTATTATAAAAGCAAGCATACAGGGAGATTTGGCAAAGTAGGGGCTTTTAGTTTCAATGGCAATAAAATCATCACCAGTGGTGGTGGCGGTGTGATAGTAACTGATGATGAAGCGTTAGCCAAAAGAGCAAAGCATATCACCACTACGGCAAAAGTACCGCACAAATGGGAGTTTGTCCATGATGAAGTAGGCTTTAATTACCGCCTACCAAATCTTAATGCCGCGCTTCTCGTTGCACAACTTGAACAAGTCAATGGTTTTTTGAAGAATAAAAGAGGTTTAGCAAAAATGTATGAAGACTTTTTTAGCTCAATAGATGTCATGTTTATAAAAGAGCCAAAAGATGCAATATCAAATTATTGGCTTAATGCTATTATGCTTGACAATAAAGAACAGCGAGATCTTTTTTTAGAATACACCAACGCTAATGGTGTGATGACACGCCCCATTTGGACGCCCATGAATAGACTCGAAATGTTTAAAACATGTCAATGTGGCGACCTTTCCAACGCCGTTTATTTGGAAGAGCGTATCGTCAATATCCCAAGTTCGGTGAGAGTATGAAAAAGAAAATTCTTCTTATTGGTGGCGGTGGGCATTGCAAGTCAGTCATTGATGTCATTGAGCAAGAAAATAGATTTGAAATTGCAGGGATTATCGATAAGAAAGAACTGATTGGGCACGATGTTTTAGGGTATAAAATTGTAGGAAGCGATGAGGATTTGAGTCATTTGCGCCAGCACTATCACTATGCGTTTATTACGGTTGGGCAAATCAACTCTCCTGAAATTAGAATCGAACTTTTTGAAATGCTCAAATGTTTGGGTTACGAGCTTCCTGTAGTGATTTCGCCATTGGCATACGTATCGAAACATGGGCATATCAGTGAAGGCTCCATTGTGATGCATCACGCTTTAGTCAATGCTAGTGCGCATATAGGAAAAAATTGCATCATCAATACAAAAGCACTTGTAGAACACGATGCTATCATTGAAGATCATTGTCATATCTCAACGGGAGCCATTCTCAATGGCGGAGCACACGTCAAAGCAGGAACATTTTATGGAAGCAATGTTACATGTAAAGAATATGCAACCGTGAAAGGGTTTATAAAAGCCGGGAGTATAGTAAAGTGAAGATAGCTTTTTTAACAACTATTTTCCCAATGGATGAGCAATATTTATTTGATTTTTTTAATTCGTTAGATAATCAAACATACAAAAAGTTTGACATAATCATTGTTAATGACGGTTATTTAGGGCTTACTCAATTAAAACAGCAGTATTCTCATTTAAATATTTTAGAAATATGTAGCGCTTCATCTATTGCAAAAAATAGAGAATATGGTATTAACTATGTTATTGACAAGGGATATGATATTCTAATTTTTGGCGATAGCGACGATTATTTTGAAAAAAATCGTATTGAAAAGTCACTTGAGTTTTTGAAAGAATATGATATTGTCGTAAATGATGTAAGCCTTTTTAATGAAGGTGGTGTTTATGAAAAAAAATATTTTTCACATAGGTTAAAAAATTTGGAAGTAATTAATTTTGAATTTATAAAAGATAAAAATATTTTTGGAATGACAAATACCGCAATTAAGCTCAAAAATATTGAGAAAGTGAGTTTTGATTATATGCTAATTGCGGTTGATTGGGTTTTTTTTCAAACTTTACTTAACCAAGGACTAAAAGCTTTGTTTACGAATGAGACAATCAGTTATTATAGGCAATATTGCAACAATACTGTTGGATTATGTGTGCACAATGATTTTCATTATTTTTGGTGGGAAAAAAAATGAAAATAGTTTTTATTGGAACAGTTAAATTTTCAAAAAAGATGCTTGAAAAATTGATAGATATAAAAGCTCATATTGTTGGAGTTTGCACTAAAAAAGAATCAAAATTTAATAGTGATTTTGAAGATTTGACTCCATTGTGCATAGAAAATAGATTACTATACAAATATACAGATGATATTAATTCTAAAGAAACGGTTGAATGGATAAAAACGTTAAATCCAGATATTGTGTTTTGTTTTGGCTGGTCTAGTTTAATTAAAAAGGAATTATTAAACTTGGCCCCTATGGGTATAGTAGGTTATCATCCTACAAAATTACCACAAAACCGAGGTAGGCACCCTCTTATTTGGTCTTTGGTTCTAGGTCTGAAACAAAGTGCTTCAACTTTTTTCTTTATAAGTGATGGTGCTGACGATGGGGATATCTTATCTCAAAAAGATTTTGAAATTTTAAATACTGATGATGCCCAAACACTTTATCAGAAGGTCACAGATATTGCCCTTTTGCAAATAGATGAGTTTATCCCATTGTTAAAAACTAAAACGTATCAAAAGGTAGTACAAGATCATAAATTATCTAATATTTGGAGGAAACGAGGTCAATCTGACGGGAAAATTGATTTTCGTATGAGTAGTGAAGCTATTTTTAATTTAGTGAGAGCATTAACTAGACCATATATAGGTGCTCATATCGAATATAATAATAAAAATATAAGTATTTGGAAAGTAAAAATTGTAGAATATAATCAAAATCATATCGAAAGTGGTAAGGTTTTACAATTAAAAGATGACACAATAGTCGTTAAAACCTACGATGGTGCAATAGAAATTTTGGATCATGAATTTGATGTACTTCCTAAAGTAGGAGAATATTTATGAATAAAGTTTTAGTTATAGCGGTACATCCAGATGATGAAACTTTAGGATGTGGTGGAACTCTTTTAAAACATAAAGCAGCATTAGATGAAATACATTGGTTAATTTGCACCTCAATCGATAAGAACCATAGCTATTATAATACAAGAACATCAGAAATAGAACATGTCTTTAATGCGTATAGCTTTGATAGTATTTATAATTTACAACTTACAACTATGCAAGTAGATAAATATTATATGAGTGACCTTATTGATAACATATCAAAAGTGATTAATGAGGTTAAACCAAATATTATTTATCTTCCCTTTAAAGGAGATGTACATAGTGATCATAGAAGAATATTTGAAGCAGCGTATAGTTGTACTAAATCTTTTAGATATCCATTTATAAAAAAAATATATATGATGGAGACACTTAGTGAAACTGAGTTTGCATTAAGTACAAAAGAAGATAGTTTTATTCCTAATGTATTTGTTGATATAACTGATTATATGGAGAAAAAAATAGAAATTATGAAAATATTTGAGAGTGAGATGGCTCAACATCCATTCCCAAGAAGTGAAGAAAATTTAAGAGCATTGGCTACATTTAGAGGTGCAACTTGTGGTTGCCAATATGCTGAAAGTTTTCTATTATTAAAAGAAATAAAATAAGAGGAAAAAATGAAAGTACAATTAACAAATCAAAAAGAGGTTTTTAACTTCTGTACGCCATATATCATAGCAGAATTAGGCTCAAATCACAATGGAAATATGGAGTTAGCAAAAAAATTAATTATAGAAGCAAAAGAAGCAGGAGCTGACTGTGTCAAGTTCCAAAGTTGGTCAAAAGATAGTATTTTTTCAAGAAAAAAATATGAAGATAATTATTTTGTTGCGGATGATTATAGGAATAGAACTGATTATACACTTGAAGAGATAGTCGATGCATATTCTATTTCAGAAGAAGAACTTCTTGAAATGAAAAAATTTGCAAATGATATTGGAATAGATTGTACATCAACGCCTTTTAGTAAAAAAGAAGCAGATTTTTTAATCGATAAGTTGGAAAGTCCATTTATAAAAGTAGCTTCAATGGATTTAAATAATTATCCATTTTTAGATTATTTGGCTAGAAAAGGAAAGCCAATGATAATTTCAACAGGGCTTAGTGAACTGTATGAAATAGATAAGGCTGTTAAAACAATAGAAAGCGCAGGGAATAATCAAATAGTAATCCTACATTGTATAGCTACCTATCCACCTAGTGATAGTGATGTACATTTAAACAATATAAAAACCCTTATGACAACTTATCCAGAGTATCCCATAGGATTTTCAGATCATTCTTTAGGCACAGCTATACCTCTAGCTTCCGTTGCATTGGGCGCTTGTATAATAGAAAAACATTTTACACTCGATAAAAATATGGAGGGTTGGGATCATAAAGTTTCTGCTACCAAAAATGAAATGAAAGAAATTGTAGAAAATTCTAAAAGAATTATAGAAGCTTTAGGTTCATATAGAATTACGGCAACTGAAAGTGTTGAAAAAAAGAGAGAATTTAGAAGAAGTATTGTGCTTACAAGAGAAATGAAGCAAGGCGATATTATATCTTATGAAGATATCGATTATAAAAGACCAGGTGGAGCATTTGACCCTGATATGACAGATTTTGTTATCGGGAGAACAATTAATAAAAATTTAGGGTATGACCATATTTTAACTAAAGAGGATATTATTTAAACATGATAGCGATAGTTCCAGCAAGAAGTGGTTCAAAAGGATTGCCAGGTAAAAATATCAAAGATTTACTTGGAAAACCAATGATAGCCTATACTATTGAAGAGGCATTAAAATCGAAATATATTAGTGAAGTGATTATCTCTACGGATTGTAAAGAAATAGAAAACATAGCTATTAGTTATGGTGCGAAAAGTTTATTTTTGAGACCTGAGCATTTAGCTAGTGATAGCTCAAAAGCTATTGACAACTTTATTTATACAGTGGATAAATTAAATAATGAATTTAATTATCATATTGAAGATTTTGTAGTGCTTCAGCCTACATCACCATTAAGATGTGTAAAAGATATAGATGAAGCAATAAAACTTTTTAAAGAAAAGAATGCTGATAGTGTGGTAAGTTATACAGAAGAACATCATTCAATAAAATGGCATAAATATATTACAGTAGAAGGTAAATTTGAAAACATATTTGAAGAAAATCTTTCAAATCGTCAAGAGATCAAAAAAAGTTACTATCCGAATGGAGCTGTGTATGTCTTTAAATATAAGTTGATTCAGCAAGGCCAATATTATAACAATAAATCATATGCGTATATAATGCCTAGATCTCGTTCTATAGATGTGGATACTATAGAGGATTTTGAATATATAAAATTTTTAATGAGAAACAATAATGAATAATAAATTAATTCTTAATAAACAAACAACGCTTAATGATGCAATTAGATTACTTGATTTGAATGGTAATGGGGTACTCCCTGTCATTGATGCAAAAGAAAAACTTTTGGGTCTTATAACAGATGGAGATATTCGAAAAGCAATTTTAAATAAAAACTTAGATTTAGAACATATTATCAACAAGAATCCTCATAAATTGCATATCAATATTTCAAAAAATCAGATTGTGAGCTATTTAAAAAAAATACATCGAAGACATATTCCCCTTGTTGATGATGATGATAAGTTTATAAAAGTATTTACACTTGATGAAATAGAGTTCAATCTCAAAACAAATTGGGTGATAATAATGGCTGGAGGTTTAGGAACTAGATTGGGGAAACTTACACAAGATACACCAAAGCCAATGTTACAGGTAGGCAACAAGCCTATGATAGAACATATCATAGATATGTTTACCTTATATGGGTTTACTAAGTTTATGCTTAGCGTAAATTATAAATCAGAAGTTATTAAAGAGTATTTTGGTGATGGTAGTAGATTTGGAATAGAAGTCAAATACCTTGAGGAAAAAAAACGACTTGGTACGGGAGGCGCATTAAGCTTGATAGATATGAAACTTAATGAACCTTTTTTCGTTACGAATGGAGATGTCCTATCTTCATTAGATTATGAAAAACTATTGGATTTTCACATAAATGTGAATTCTGTAGCAACAATGTGTATTAGAAAAGATAACTATCAAATACCTTACGGAGTCATAGAAATAGATAATAAAAGTAATATTGTATCTATGAAAGAAAAACCAATACAAGAATTTTTTATAAATACAGGTATATATATATTAGATCCAACCGTTTTAAGTTATGTACCAAATGATGAATTTTTTGATTTACCTAGTTTGTTTGATATTTTAAAAAATGAAAAAAAAGTTACCAAAAGTTTTGAAATTACAGATTATTGGATAGATATGGGGACCCCTAGTGACTATGAAACTATAAAAAAAAGATGGAATTATAATGAATGATCCAAAACCAACAGTTATTTTTTTTTCTAGAATGGGTCTTTGTCATCTTTTTGGAGGCCTCGATAAATTTTTGAATAAAAAATATAAAATTATTCACATAGCTTACTCTTCAATTGATGCAAATATTTTGAAAAAGAATTATAATATAATACCAGATTACATTTTAGTTGAATATATTCAAAATTTAAAATTAGATATGCTCAATAAACTTGAGGTACTCGAAAAAATCAATATATTATTTCAAGAAGATATGACCAATAGATTTACTTTAAATAGTGTAATTATTAGTGATAGAACACTTGAAAGTTTTTCTCTTGATGAAGCCTATGATATTGTTATAAAACATTATTTGTTTTGGGAAAAAATATTTAATGAATTTAGTGATATAAACATTTTGTTTCACGAAACGACTACACATACATATAATCATATAGCATCAGCCCTAGCAAAACACAAAAAAATAATTTATTCTGGTTTTATTGCTTGTACAGGTATATATAAAAATAATTTTAGATTTACTGAATATGATGATGGAGATTCATTGCTCTTGCAATATTATATGAGATTAAATACAAAATACTACAAAAATTCTGAAGAGGTTCAAAATTTCATTGATAAGACGAGAGCAAAAAATGCAGTTTTAATCAAAACAAAGACAAATTCATTTTTTTTTGATTTATATCAGATTGTAAAAGGAATTATACGGAAATGTTGGAATATTTATCAACGTTTCAATTGTAATAGGCTAATTGATCCAAATGAGTATTATATATTAAAACAAAATGAAGTTTTACATTCAGCTTTTAATAGAATATTATATAAATTCAATTTAACATATAATAAAGTGGATTTTAGTGAGGAATATTATTATTTTGCATTACATATTGAACCAGAAGCAGTATTGTCCCATTGGTCTTTTGGTAAATATTCACAAATTGCTTTGATTGAACAGTTAGCTAGAAGATTGCCTATAGGGAAGTATTTATATGTGAAAGATCATAAATTAGATATTGGTTATCGAAATTTATGCGACTATAAAAAAATTCAAAGATTATTTAATGTTAAATTGATAGATCCCAGTCATGATTCCCTGGAACTTATTAAAAATTCAATAGGTGTTATTATCCTTAATGGGACTGTAGGGCTAGAAGCCAGTATATACAAAAGGCCAGTGTATATGTTTGGTAATAGTTATTTAAAGCATAATAAAAATATTATTTTGATTAAAAACATAGACGATTTTACGGAGATAATACAAGATAAATTTCAGTTTAAGGAAGAAATTTTAAAGAATTTTATTCAATATTATTTAGATAGTAATTTTGAAGGTGATATATATAAGTTTTTTGTAGCATATAAGTATTGTGATTATGATGAAACAAATTTAGCTAAATTGGCAGATTCTTTTACGAAATATATTGATATCTTAAGTTTTATAAAAAATGAAAATTAATTTTATATTTCAAGTGCTGTCATTTGGTATGGCATTTATTATTAATATATATCTTTTAAAAACTTTAAACGTAGAAGACTATGGTATGTATTCACTATTAAATACAATTATAATGTTTGGAGCTATGGCATTTTGTTTAAATATTCAAGAATATTTAAATATTGGCTTGAATAAATATAAAAAGTATTCTGTGTCACAAAATACTTTCTTTAACAATATAAATACATTAATGATTTTAATTAATATTGTGATAGGTATTTCCTTATTTTTATTATCATCGTTTATATCTTTATTATTCAATATACCAGAAAAGCTTATATACTTAACTATTTTGTTAATTTTTATGAATATTATATTTGCAAATTATCTACGATATGATGTTGCAAATAGTAATTGGATATCTTATAATATTTTTTTATTTAATAAAAACTATGGCTGGTTTGTAGCTTTTTTACTTATAGGGATAGATATTGTTGATATTTTTAGTTATATGCTTTTTATAACTATAATATTTGTTTTAGTATATTGTTTGTATTTTAAAAAAAAATACAATTTTAAGAGTTATTTTGATTTTGATTTTGAAGTATGGAATGAAGGATTTATATTTGGGATGCGATCATTACTATCAACTTTTAGTTTTTTTATTATAATGAATAGTGATAAAATAATGATATCTATCTTCTCTGGAAATAGAGAAGTTGGACTTTATGCTTTTGCAATAATTCCTTTTTCAATAGTGTTACAATTGTTTCAAAATACTATTTTGGCAGTTGTAAATCCGAAAATTAATAGATTATTTCATAAAAAAAAGAAAATTAGATTTTTAATCTATAAAAAACTTATTTACTTTATACTTATAACATTTAGCCCAATTTATATTATATTCACATTGTACTCAGATTTTTTTATATTATTTATTGCTAAAGATGAATATTTAGAAGTTGGTAGTTTTTTTGCTTATTTATCTGCTTGTTTTATATTATTAGCAATTAGTTCTGTACTAAAACAAGAGTTTATTTTAAAAAAAGAGTTTAGTACTTTAAATAAAATTTCTTTAACTTCTGTCCTTATAAATATTGGATTTAGTTATTTGTCTATTAAATTATTTGGATATGTTGGTGTCGTATATTCTACATTGATAGTTTATCTAATTATAAATACTTACCTATATTATAGATTGAAGCGAGAAGAAATAGAATGAAAAAGATACTTAAAAAAATAGATGTAATTGCAAGTAAATATATAAGGTTAAAATATCGACATTTTGTAAAATATGATCCACTATTAGATACTGAGGGTCAATATACAAAAGAAGATTGGGAAAAGCATCGTGATTATATTAATATATATAAAAACTCAGATGACTATAATACAGCTTTCTTGAACAAAGTTTTATTTGATGAGTTAAATAAAGCAGTTGCTGTTTTTGAACTCCTTCAAGTCTTTGATTTTTCGAAGATTAATAGTCTAATTGAAATTGGTTGTGGATATATGTACCAATCGTTTTTATTGAAACAAAAATTTCCACATTTACATTATACAGCTTCAGATTATGATGAAAATGTTATTAAACAATCTTCCAATGTACAATTGTTAAAAAACATAGAAAAAGTTAAGTTCAATGTACTAGAAGATGAGCTTGCTTTAGAATATGATATGGCTATTAGTTGGGCAGTTGATTATCATTTTACAGACAATGAGATACAAGTTATTTTTGATAAATTTTCTAAAAATAATACTAATTATTTAATTTTATCTTTAACGATAGCTACCCCTGTTAGAAAATTTAAAGATCTTATAAATAATTATAAAAATAATAAAATGATTGAAAAAAAGTTTATTCGTGCACACGGGTGGGAAAGAAGTTTAAAATATCTAGAAATTCTTGGAATGAAATCTGGTTTTAATTTTAAATATATAGGAAAGTGTGGTGATTATCATGCTTTATGGTTTTATAAATCATGAGTTTTGAATTTTATCTTAGATTAGAAACATTTATAAAAAAGCATATATTTAATCTTATATTTAAAAAATATTTTAAAACATTTGGGAAAAAAAGCTATATTATCAAACCGTTGAGAATACAAGGTCCTGAGTTTATTTCTATTGGAAATAATGTTGCGATTAACTCTTTTTCCTGGTTGGGTGTTCTAAGACAAGATACAATTCCTAATCTGAAGATTTTAGATGGAGTTTATATCGGAAACTTTTGTCATATAGATTGTATTGATGAAATTATAATTGGTGAAAATACTCTGATAGCTGATAAAGTATATATAGGTGATAATGCACATGGATATGGAAAAAATAATATTCCAATTATAAATCAAAAGCTTATTTATAAAGGTAAAGTTAATATTGGTAAAAACTGTTGGATTGGTGAAAATGTTAGTATTTTAAGTGTTACAATAGGTGATAATTGTGTGATTGGAGCAGGATCAGTCGTTACAAAAGATATTCCGAATAATTCAGTTGCTGTTGGAAATCCTGCAAAAGTTATTAGATTTATTAATAATTAATTTATAAAAATAAAAGGTGAAAATGATGAAAATTTTGATGGCAATGATTAACTACAATACTTCACTTAAAACAATAAGCTGCTTAAAATCAGTTTTAAATCTTAATACAGTGCATAATCTTGATATAATCGTTATTGATAATAGCACAAATATAAAAGAAAAAATAATATTAAAAGAATATTTAGAAATTTTGATTGATAATAAATTTTTAATTACTTATGTTGATTCTAATGGTAACATAGGGTATGCGAAGGCTATGAACCCTCAAATAAAAAAAGCATTAGAATATAAGTATGATTATATTTGGTTGCTCAATAACGATTTAGAATTAGAAAGCAATGCTTTAGATATTTTAATATCATTTGCAATAGCTCATCCAAAAGGTATATATTGTTCTCTGCAAAAAGATTTTGTCAATAGAAATAAGATCATAGAAACAGGTACTATTAATATGGATAGTTTTAAGGGATATGCTATTCCAACTTATAAAAATTCAGATGAATTTATTGAAGTAGATGCAGTTCTTGGTGCAAGTTTAGTGATTGATGTAAAAATTGTTGAAGAAACAAATATTTTTTTAAGCGAGCATTATTTTATTTATATGGAAGAAAATGATTATTGTTATAGAATGAAACTTTTAGGTTATAAATCGTATGTAGTAATGAAATCTATTGTGTATCATGAAGCTGGTGGTTCTGGGGGAACTGGGAATCCATTAATATGGTACTACCGTATAAGAAATTTACTATTATTTAAATATGAATTTCAGTCTAATAGAATAAAAGTTTTTTTGTTAGGAATATATTTTATTATTATGACTATTGTAAGATATCGTCTGAAAATAAATTTTGTTAAAGCTTCAATTTTTGCATTTATTGATGCATATTTTAATAGGAACGAAAAGTCAAAAAGAGAGTTTTAACAATTGATTTTATTAAAATAGTATGCTTTTTTCTTAAATTAGATTGGTTCATATGATATAACTTAAATTTTTGTATCTTACATTCATTCTATTCCATCAAACATATAATGTGTTAAGGAAGAGATATGCAAGATGATATTGCAATTCACAAAAGTGTTAAAGAAGATTGAAGTTAAGAACAATAAACTTAAAAAGATTTTTCTAGAGAGAACTAAAAAAATCAAGGATTGTTGGATTACCATACTTTTACTTGCTTATTAGAAATAATTCAGAAAGGGATATTGACTGCAACCATATTATCTCATTGATCTCATAAGCGTTTGAATAATTTAAGCCCTATGCAATTCTCTAAAAGGCATAATCACAAATGTATTTTATTTGCTGAGTTTCTATATCTATATTTATTGATAAATCAGATTATATAATTTGAAGATAGTGTTTTATTTATATTGATGTATATTATAAATTAATCATCTGCAAGTCAGTAATCTATATTCTGAAAAATAATTTTAGATTATGTGGTATATTTGAAGTTGTCTTTTAACTTTTTAAGCCATACTAACTCAATAATTTAGTATAAACAAGTATTAGGTTAGTTTCTACTACAAAAGGTTATTTTAATGAAATTTGTTAGAACAGAAATTTGTGATCTTATTCTTTGTGAACCAATTATATTTAGTGATAAAAGAGGATATTTTTTTGAAAGTTTCAATAAAGAGAATTTCGAAAATTATCTTGGAAAAAAAATTAATTTTTGTCAAGACAATGAATCTAAATCTGCTTTTGGTGTATTAAGAGGGTTACATTTTCAAAAACCACCATTTGCTCAAAGTAAACTTGTTCGTGTTGTATATGGTAAGGTATTAGATGTTGTTGTTGATCTAAGAGAAGATTCTATTACATTTGGTAAAGTGTTGTCTTTTGAACTTAGTGATGAAAATAAAAAACAACTATTTATTCCTAGAGGGTTGGCTCATGGATTTATAGTTTTAAGTGAAGAAGCAATTTTTTCATATAAAGTTGATAATTATTATGCTCCACAATATGAAGATGGATTAATATATAATGATGACATTTTAGGAATTGATTGGAAAATTAATTCAAGAGATATTAAGGTTTCTGAAAAAGATAAAAAAAATATGACAATGAGGAATATATATAAGTTTAAGGGAGAATTATATGATTAACTTATTTCAGCCCGCAGTTGGAAAAGAAGAATTAGATGAAGTTGCAAAAGTATTTCAATCAAATTGGTTGGGGAAGGGAAATTATGTAAAAGATTTTGAAAAAGGTTTTGCAAATAATTTAAATGTATCTTCTGAACATTTTTTATCGACTACAAGCTGTACAGAAGCTATATTTTTATCCGCAGATCTTTTTGAGTTTTCTAGTAACGATGAGATTATTATCCCTAGTATAAGTTTTCCATCAATTGGTAGTGCCGTTTTGTCAAGCGGTGCAAAAATTGTATTTTGTGATGTAGACAAACGAAGTTTAAATGTAAGAGCAGACGATATAAAATCAAAAATAACAAATAATACAAAAGCTGTTTATGTGACTCATTATGGAGGTGTGCCCTGTGATATGGATCCTATAATTGAATTGTGTAATATACATAATATTAAAATTATCGAAGATAGTGCATGTTCTATAAAAAGTTTTTATAAAGGTAAAGCTTGTGGGACATTAGGCGACATGGGAATGTGGTCTTTTGATGCTATGAAAACATTAAGTACTGCAGATGGCGGTATGATGTATATTAAAGATTTAGACAAGAGAAAAGTGGCTGAAGAAAAACTATATTTGGGATTACCTTTAAAGCAAAAGAGTGGAATAGATAGTTCGACTCAAGGTAATTCTAATTGGTGGGAATTTGAAATGAATAGGCCAGGTAGAAGAGCTATTATGAATAATGTGACAGGTGCAATAGGATGTGTACAATTAAATAAATTAAATAAGTTTTTACAAAGAAGAGAATACATATATAATAAATATTATAATGAATTGAAAAAACTGGATTGGTTAGAAGTGCCTCCAATGAGTAATTTCGAATATACATCTTCTTTTTATTTTTTTTGGATACAAACTAAATATAGAGATAAATTAGCTAGATATTTATTGGATAATGGAGTATACACAACTTTTAGATATTGGCCATTACATAAAGTTAATTTATTTAAAGAATTTTGTGTTGATGGTGATTATCCAAATGCAGATTTCGCTGCTAAGTATACTTTGAATATTCCTTTACATCAAGAATTGGCTGAAGATGATATTCAAAAAATAATAACATTAATTAAGGAGTTTAATGCATTCTGAGATATTATATATTATTGAAAGTTATATGTTATTATTTTAATTTTATTTTTATAAAGTGCAATAAGTATGATATTGTTAGTTAAAGAATAGAGTTACTATAAACATATATTTTTCTTTTAAACTTAGCCAAAAAATCGATTTATAGATTTCAAAAGCTTAATTTTATATGTTGAATTTAAATCCTCATCTTAAAGAAGATATTTAGATGAAGTATTCTAAGGCTGACTTATAGTTAGAATTTGATGTGTTATATTAAGTAAAAGTTATAAAAAGAGTGAAATATTAGGATAATGAATGCATTGGTCTAAAAATATACAATTCAGAGATGCTAGTTTTTTCTATCTACTAATAATCTTGTTTTCATTCTTTCCATACATAACATTATATTCTTTTGGAAGTGATATTCAACCTTGGAGTATTGTAAGTATTACTTTAATGAGTTTATTACTTTTTTATAATAAAATAAGGTTTTATAATATTTTTGTTTTTTTATTTCTCCCTTTTTTGTATTCGTTATTTTTATTAATTGTTTCTATGGACTACTCTTCGGGGGTTAGAAGTACCTTAGGATATCTAACAATAGGACTTGTACCATTTATTTTCAATAGAATATTAATAAAACACTATGAATTATTCGTTAAATTTTTGAAACTTACAACAATAGTATATTTGATTGTAGGCTTAATTCAGATTTTGTTTGATGAGCAATTCATGGCATTTTTACTCAATCGAAATACTACAACCATTTCACGAGGAGTTGTTTCTTTAAGTCCGGAGCCTACTTTTTATGGAATAATTTGTCTTTTTTTAATTTTATTATTCATATCTTTAGATATTAAAAATAAAATTAAATATATCTTTTTATTGTTGTTTCAGATATGTTTTTTAGCTCAATCTACTATGACTATTTTCTTTTTATTGATTTTTTCTTTTTATTATTTTTTATTCAAAATGAATATCAAAATAGTAGGTTTACTTTGTCTTAGTATGTTCGTGACATTAATATTTATAGACAATATCGATTTTGTACCTCAAAATATAAGATTATTTCAACTAATTAGTGCATTCTTGAATGACCCATCAAATATTGTTATTTTTGATGCTAGTATTAATGAAAGAGTTTCTGCTATATATTTTTCAATCAAAGGATTTATTGACAATAATTTTCTTCCAAATGGATTTGGGATATATTCACAATATTTAAATCATGAACTACCAAAGCAAAATATCTTTTGGTGGACAAGTGAATCAAATAGAATCATGAGTTTTTATGGTTCTATATTATTTGAAATGGGGTTTATAGGCTTTACAATACCTTTTGTTTACACAATTATAATTTTTAGGGCTTATAAAAATCAAATAGGTAGCGGGTTATTGTATTTTTTTTTTATAAATACAATACTTGTTAGTGCAATACCTTTATCGTTTCCTTTCGTTGGAATTTATATGGCAACATTACTTCATAAAACAAGATACAAAATTAATAAGAATATTGTTAATGTAAAATAAATACAAGGTTCAAAATGGTGTACTATGTCTGTTTTTTAGCATTTGGAGATAATCTTATTTCATTATCTCTTTTGGAACAATTAGATCAAAAAATAAATATTCTAGGTACAAATTATACAAAGAATATTTCTCTTTTAATGAATAATCCAGATCAATTTAGTATAAAGATTGTTTTTAATGATATACCTTCGTTTTATGATATGAGAAAAAAAGGCCTAATTCAAGCAATAAAAGACATGTATAAATTTCTTAATTACATCAAAGAAAACAATATTACGGAAATGATATTTGAGAAAAAGGATTTTAGAAGTATTCTGATTTCAATTTTAACTCATTCAAAAATTCATTATCCAAATAGCTCAAATCGAAATATATATGAAAATAGAAAACATATCATTGAAAATATATATAAAAAACAGGTTACCTTAAATAGATATACGTTAAAAATCAGAAAAAATAAAACTATTGTTATAAATCCACTTACTAGAATGAAACAAAAAAATATAGAACATGAACATTTAAAATATATAATAGATGTAATAAACAAAAATAATTATAAGATATATTTAATTGACATAGAAAAAAAATATGAAATATTTAGTAGTAAAGTTCAACACTACTTAACAAATACAACATTGGATGATATAAAGAATTTGATATTAGAATGTGATTTATATATTGGTGGAGATTCTTTTTTGATTCATCTGGCGTATTATCTTAAAAGAAATTATTTTATGATTCTTTATACAAATAATGATGATTTTTCCCCACCAAATATTGAAGATGTTTTTTATATTAAAGCTCATCATTGTAATAATTTCAACAAAGAAATAAATCAAAAATTTTTTGAAATAGGATTAATTGTATGAAACAAAATTGTAGTATAGTTATATTCAATAACTACATACAAATAAATATATATTTGGAAATTGATAAAATAATTAATCATAAAATTATGGAGAATGATACTTGAAAATATCAATAATAACTGTAGTATCAAATAATGTATCGACAATTAAAAATGCGATCGATTCAGTATTAAGTCAAACATATCGCAACATAGAGTACATAATTATTGATGGCGCAAGTACAGATGGAACTGTTGAAGTAGTGCAAAATTATGGAAATAAAATCTCACGTTTTATTAGCGAAAAAGATGATGGTATATATGATGCCATGAACAAAGGTATAAGGCTAGCCACTGGGAATGTCATAGGGATATTGAATAGCGATGATTTTTATATATCAAACGATGTTATTCACAAAGTTGTCAAAATTTTTGAAGAATATCAAGTCGAAAGTATGTTTGCAGATCTTGTCTATGTAGAAGCTCATAATGTAAATAAAATTGTAAGACACTATGATAGCAGTTACTTTAGTCCAGAGAAATTTGCTTATGGATGGATGCCTGCCCATCCAACATTTTTTGTCAAACGATACATCTATGAACAATATGGCTTGTTTAAAACAGATTATAAAATAGCAGCTGATTATGAATTGTTGACACGTTTTTTAGGCAAACATGAGATTAGTTATTTTTATTTAAAAATGCCATTGGTTAAAATGCGCATGGGTGGTATCAGTACGATGAGTTTTAGAAATAATTTTATTTTGAATAAAGAAATTTTGAGAGCGTGTTCCGAAAATGGCATTTATTCTAATTGGTTTATGGTACTTTCAAAATATCCTAAAAAGTTATTAGGGCTACTCAAACGATGAAAAAACTTTTATTGACAGGTGCTAATGGCTTCTTAGGAAGTTATTTTTATAAACAGTACTCTATAAAATATGATATAAAGACTTTTTCTTTTGTACATAATCAATTCGAAAGTTTATCTTTAAAAAATATAGATACAGTTATTCATCTTGGAGCGCTTGTTCATCAAACTCAAAATATTAATGATGAAATGTATGAAACGATTAATGTTACTCAAACGCTTGAATTAGCACAAAAAGCTAAAGAAGATGGAGTTCAACATTTTATTTTTATGAGCACGGTAAAAGTTTATGGTGAAGGAAGTAATGTTCCCTATAATGATGTAAGCCCATGTGTGCCTTTAGACGCGTATGGTAAATCAAAATTAAAAGCTGAACAAAAACTCCAATCTTTAGGAAATGAAACTTTTCATGTTTCAATTATTCGTACCCCCATCATTTATGGATATGGTGTTAAAGCAAATATGCAAAATTTGATAAAGCTTGTTGATAAAATGAGCTTTTTACCTTTTGGTGGCATTGATAATAAGCGTAGTTTTGTGTACATAGGAAATTTATGTGCCTTGATAGATGCGATTATATGTGCCAGCAAATGTGGTGTTTTTTTAGCAGGAGACGATGAAGCATTATCTACCAGTGAGCTGATATCTTTGATTGCGAATGCCAAACAGAAAAAAATTTATTTACTGAAAGTGCCTTTTTTTAAGGTGCTACTGAAGTGGTTTAAGCCTTCTTTTTACCAAAGGCTTTTTGAGAGTTTGACAGTTGATATAAAACAAACAAATCAAATTTTAAATTTCAAAAATCCTTATTCTATTCGTGAGGGAATTAAAAAAATGGTTGTAAAACAGTAACAATGATTTATTTTGGTTTATTTTTACTTTCACTGTTTTTGACATATAGTGTTAGATTTATAGCGCTCAAAAAATCACTGTTAGCTATACCCAATGAGCGAAGTTCGCATTCTGTTTCAACCCCACATGGTGGAGGTATCGCAATTGCTCTTACATGGTTTTTAGGCCTTCTCTATTTTGTTTTATATGATAAGGTAGATGGTTCTTTATTTAATGCACTGGTATGTGGTAGTTTACTTTCGCTTGTAAGTTATTTGGATGATCTTTATGAATTATCCCCTAAAATAAGACTTTTAATTCAAGCTTTAGTGAGTCTATTAGGACTATATCTCTTAGGTGGTTTATTGAAAATAGATTTTGGTTTTTTTGTTATTGAAAATCAGTGGATTACAAATGTTTTGGCTTTTTTAGGACTAATGTGGTTTATTAATCTCTACAATTTTTTAGATGGAATTGATGGTTATGCTGGAAGTGAGGCCATTTTCTTAGCAGTGGCTGGCTGGTTGTTGTTTGGTGGCGATTATTTTTTAGTTTTAATATCTTCTGTGCTTGGTTTTTTGGTCTGGAATTGGCATAAAGCAAAGATTTTTATGGGCGATGTTGGTAGTACACTTTTAGGCTATTCTATTGGTATATTTGCTATCTATCATCAAAATAATGGAGTATCAATCTTTGTATGGCTCATTTTATTTGGAATTTTTTGGTTTGATGCGACACTAACGCTTTATAGAAGATACCAAAACAAAGAAAAACTTTCTCATGCCCATCGTAAACATGCTTATCAACGACTTGTACAAAGTGGTTGGAGTCATAGTAAAGTTGTTATATATGCACTAGGTGTCAATCTGGTTTTAGCCATTTTAGGGTATAGTTCACTCCTAAATAACGCATCCTTGGTAGGAAGTTTTATAGTGATGCTTGGAATTCTTTATGGAGTAACGAAAATGATAGATCGCCGAAAGAAGTTTGAATAATGGGTGTCATTGATAAAAGAATTCTTAATATTTTTGTGATTGTTTTTTTAACATTTACTACTTTCTCATGGAGCTTTTGGGTTTTTCATATTCCTTTTGATATTCAGATCATCACTATCGTTGTTCTAATTAGAATTTTTGCTTCAATTTTAATTTTTAAAGATTTTTCACTTTCTTGGTCAAAAGTAACGCAGAAGACATTCATTCTCAAAAGCATTGTTTACAGTATTGCTTTTGTATTTTATGCACCCTTTTATTATGGACATTTTTTCCTTTATTTTCTTTTTTCTGAGCTTGTTTTGTACTTGTTTGCAATGAATTTTTGTATGTATAGTTATTATTTACTGGTAAATCGTAGTCGGACACCAAAAAATAAAACACTTGTTATTTATGGTGCTGGAAAAGCTGGTTTAGGACTTGAAGAGGAATTTAGGAACAGCCAATATAAAATTGTTTGTTTTGTTGACGATGATCAAAGGCTACAAAAAAGAAGCATTGATAGTATTCGGATTATTTCAAAGAAACAACTTAAAGAAAAAATTGGTCCAAATAATAAGTATGATTTACTACTTATTGCAATGCCATCGGCAAGCCCTAAAAGAATTAATCTTATTTATGAGCGTCTTAGACCTTATTTTTATGAGATTAAAATATTACCATCTCTAAATAAAATTTTATCGAATAGTCTTTTGTCTGGACAATTAAAAAATATCACTGTTGAAGATCTTCTTGCCCGCCATCCTAAAGATTTGGATAAAAATACGATTTCAACTTTTATAAAAAATAAAGTAATTATGATCAGTGGAGCTGGAGGTAGCATCGGTAGTGAAATTGTTCGCCAATGTCTAAAATATGAAGCTAAATACATCATAGCAATAGATCATAGCGAATTTAATCTCTATCAATTAGTAGAAGAATTAAAAAGTGATAAGCTTATACCTCTTATGCAAAGTGTGCTAAACGAAACCTCAATGGAAAGAGCTTTTTTAGAGTACCAACCAGATGTTTTTGTGCATGCGGCTGCATATAAACATGTTCCACTTGTTGAATCCAATATGGAAGAGGGTATCCTCAATAATATTTTAGGTACAAAAATTTGTATTGATTTAGCAATTAAGTATGACGTATCAAAATTTATTTTGATTTCAACCGATAAAGCTGTTCGCCCAACAAATGTGATGGGTGCGACTAAACGTATTTGCGAATTGTATGCACAAAATGTTGATGCAAAAAACACTCAAATTATGGCTGTTCGTTTTGGAAATGTTTTAGGGAGTAGTGGATCTGTTATCCCAAAATTTAGGGCACAAATAGAAAAAGGTGGCCCGATTACAGTGACACATCCAGAGATTACACGTTATTTTATGTTAATTCCTGAAGCGTGTGAATTGGTATTACAAGCAGGTGCTATTGGTAAGAATGCAGAACTTTTTATTTTAGATATGGGAAAACCTATTAAAATTGTTGATTTAGCAAAAAAAATGATTGAGCTTTCTGGTAAGATGGATGTTAAAATAGAATTTACAGGGTTAAGGCTAGGGGAAAAACTCTATGAAGAGTTGCTACTAGATGATAGTGATCATAAAACATTGTATGAATCAATTATGGTGGCACGAAAAACAGATTATGCAATTGAACAATTAGAACACGATATTGCGGAACTTTTTGTCTGTAACGACAAACTTGCAAAATTAAAAGAGATTCTCCCTGAATTTAATCATCAAAATAAGTGTTAGGAAAAATATATGAATAAGCAAGTCGAAATACCATATGAAGAAGAAATAGATTTAAAGATATTATGGAAAACACTCTTAAAATTTAAAACAATGATTATTCTTTTGACGGGGTTGATAACTTTAATTGCAATAATATATGTTTTTATGCAAACGCCTATATACGAAGCAAAAGCAGTTTTAGAAATAGGATCATATTCTAATTCTAATTCTAATTCTAATTCTAATTCTAATTCTAATTCTAATTCTAATTCTAATTCTAATTCTAATTCTAATTCTTGGATTGAGAATCCTAATACAGTCTTAAAAAGATTAGAAATGAGATATTTAGAGAACAAGAATACAGAGAAAAGAGTTTGGCTAGATAAAGTTTCTTTTGTAAAAGGTACTCAAAATCTTTTAGAAATATCAACTTTGGGATTCAGTCCAGAATTAGCAAGCACATATTTGAAAGAAATAGAAAGAAGTATTAGTACTAAGCATCAAAAATTAATAGATACTTATGTTGATTCTATAAGCTTAAAAATGAATAATTTAAATGCTCAAAAAGAAGAATTATTGCTTGAAAAAGAGCGTTTAGTGCAAGAATTAAATAAAAAATCAAGCTATATTGAAAAATTGATTCAAAATAATCCTACATTAGCTGGGGTCTATTTAATAGAAATTAATAATAATACAGTAGAACTAAAAAATGTGAAAGACAGTATTTATAATATTAATAATCAGTTGAATGATTTAAAATTAGATATCTCCTCAAAAAATTTAAAAATGACAGAGCTTATTGATAATATTAATTCTAATAGTAATCCTATTTTACCTAAAAAAATGTTAATTATTTCTACTAGTTTTATGATAGGGTTTGTATTATCTATTTTTATAGCTTTAGTTTTAGAATTTATGTGCAAAGATACTCATGCATAAAATAGATGCGAAATTTTTCATTCTTATATTTACAACATTAACTGCTTTCGCATTTAGTATAGCAGTTCGATTCATATGGATTTATCAACTTAGTGATATTGAAAGTTTTAAATTTGCTGGTCAATTCATGATTAATACTAATGATGGTTACTTTTGGGCAGAAGGCGCAAGAGATCTGTTGTATGGTGTTTCGCAGAAGCATTCTCTTTCACCATTCAATGAAGCGGCATCTTTACTAACGTATCTTGCTGTGAAGTTATTGCCTTTTTCTTTTGAAACAATCATATTATATATGCCTGCAGTTCTAGGGTCATTTATTGTTGTACCTATTATTTTCATTGCCCATAATCTGAAAATGATAGAAGTAGGGTTTTTAGCATCACTCCTTGCTTCTATTGCGGTCAGTTATTATAATCGAACAATGATAGGTTATTATGATACTGACATGCTAAATATTGTTCTTCCTAGTTTTCTCTTATGGTCACTCATGTTAGCATTACGTACTCAAGAAGAAAAATATCTTTTAATTACAGCATTAGAAATTATTATATATCGTTGGTGGTACCCACAAAGTTATTCTTTAGAATTCTCTTTTTTAGGACTTGTCCTTTTGTTCACACTCATTTGTGATCGTAAAAAGAGTTTCAATTTTCAACTCATAACGATTATGCTTTTGGCAATGATGGGGTTACCAACTTGGATACGTTTATTACTTGTGATAAGTGCATATTTTGTGTTTAAAAAAAGAGATTGGCATCGCTTTATTTGGTATATTTTAGGTGTCTCAGTAGTGTTATTTATCGTTTTTGGCGGTCTAGAACCTATTTGGATGAGATTAAAGCTGTATGTATTTAAAGATGCTATTGAAGTAAGTTCAGATGTTTTACCTTTACATTTTTTCTCAGTCATCCAAACAGTACGTGAAGCAGGGCAGATTGATTTTGTAACATTTGCAGAGCGGATTAGTGGACACACCATTACCTTGGTACTTTCTCTTATAGGGTATGTTTTATTAGTCAAAAAATATCCTGTAATGCTTTTAGGCTTACCACTTTTAGGACTTGGCTTTTTAGCACTTTGGGGAGGGCTTCGTTTTACAATTTATGCAGTACCTGTATGTGCTTTAGGCGTTGCTTATTTGCTCTTTGTTTGGAGCAATTATATCACTCAGCTCTTTGCTAATGAAAAGCTTGGTCATATTATTAAATCATGTTTTGTTGTTGGTGCAAGTTTAGGTATTTTATATCCTAACATTTTACATGTAATTGAATATCGAGTACCAACAGTATTTAATAAAGCAGAAGTAGAACAGTTGGATAGGTTAAAAAATCTCGTTGATAGAGAAGATTATATTGTCGCATGGTGGGATTATGGTTATCCTCTTCGTTATTATGCAGATGTTAAAACTTTAATTGACGGTGGTAAACATAATGGGGACGTTAATTTTCCTGTCAGTTATATGCTAACAAACCCTCAAGAGAGTGCTGCACGTTTAGCAAGGCTTGAGATTGAATATACAGAAAAAGCATTTGTGACAGCAGAAGAAAATGAGACGAAACCTAAAAGTCAACAGGTTAAAATCATAAATAACACAGCACAAATGACTTTGGATTATGGATTTAAAGATGCTAATGATTTTTTAGCAGCTCTTCAAACGCCACTTTCATTACCAGAAAAAACACGTGACATTTATTTTTATCTGCCTTATCGTATGATGAGTATTTTCCCTACGGTAGCGCAATTTAGTAATATTGATATCATGAATGGCAAAACCGTTCGTCAGCCATTTTTCTTTCAATCAATGCAATTTAAAGATATGGGTACGACGCTTAATTTTGGTAGTGGAGTTGTGCTTGATAAAGCAAAAGGAATGCTCAAGCTTGGCAATCAAGAAATCCCTGTAAAGAACTTTATTCAAACGGCATATACTTCTAATTTTAAATTGATAAAAGAACAAAACACGATTCATCCTAATGGACTTTTTTCGATTATTTATATGCAAGCGTATAATACGTTTTTGATTCTTGATGAAGATATGTTAAATTCGACGTATATTCAACTTTTCGTTTTAGAAAATTATGATGAACGATTTTTTGAACCGATGAGTTTAGAGGCATATGCTAAAGTATATCGGCTCAAAATTTAGTTACAATACGAAAAAACAAAAGGTCCGATATGGTTATTCGTGAAATTCAGCAGTTTGCTGAGGTAAGAACAAGGGCAAGGGCGTATTTGTGTTATCTCTTTACGCGCAATATACCCAACCGTATGCCTGAACCCAATATAGACATTATTTCTTCAAGTTTAGATAAGATCGTCCATGAAGTTGAAGAGTTTGAAGCACTTTATTTACTCGATCACAAAGGTGATCAAGTGATCAATAATATCACAGATGATCCTCATCGTAAAGGTGGTCTTGGTCAAAATCGTAGTGGAAAATCCTATTATTATCGTGCAGTACGTGAAAAACGTTGTGTGTTAAGCGATCCTTATCCTTCAACGCTAACTAATGATTTAACGGTAACAGCTTCTTATCCTATTTATGATGAACAAGGTGTTCTGCGATTTATTGCCTGCATTGATGTCTCATTAGAGCATATTTTAAAAATTGCACATCCATCATCATTGCAATCTCTTTTTGGTAAAAGTTCTCAAGTGATTTATACGATTTTTTCACTTTCATTATTGGCAATTGCACTTTTATTGCTCTTTAATGGCATGCGTAGCCTTTTTATGCATGGACTTCAGTTTGACCTTCTAGATATTAAAGCGATGTTTGAATCGACCATTTTGATTACGCTTTCTTTGGCAATTTTTGATCTGGTGAAAACGATTTTTGAAGAAGAAGTTTTAGGTCGAAATGAACGTGATGATAATGGCGGTATGCATAAAACAATGGTGCGATTTTTAGGTTCTATTATCATTGCACTTGCAATTGAAGCATTGATGCTTGTCTTTAAATTTGCAATTATCGATGCAGCGCACATACTGTATGCAGTTTACCTAATTGGTGGTGTTACATTATTGCTCTTTGGTCTAGCTTTTTATCTGAAATCAATACCACAAAAGAGAGATTTATGATAGGTTTGATTGATTACAATATGGGTAATCTTAGAAGTGTTACGAATGCTTTTGCAAAACTAGGTGTTAGCATTGAAATTGTCAAAGATGCAAACGATGTATCGAAGTTTGATAAGATCATTTTACCTGGAGTTGGCGCTTTTAAAGATGCTATGGATTGTTTGCATGAACGAGGTATGGATGAAGCTGTTAAAGTGTTTGCGAACTCAGGAAAGCCTTTACTTGGGATTTGTCTTGGTATGCAACTTCTTTTTGATAGCAGTGTTGAATTTGGTAAATGTGCGGGACTTGGGTTGATTGAGGGAGAGATTGTTAACTTTGATACTTCGCGTTTTTCAAGTCGTTTAAAAGTTCCTCATATGGGGTGGAATGAGCTTTTCATCACGAAGGATTCACCATTATTTAAGGGAATGCCAAAGTCTTTTTATCTTTATTTTGTACACAGTTTTCATGCAAAATGTGATGAAAAATATACGATAGGAAAGACAATGTATGGCTATGAATTTCCTAGTGCCGTGCAAAAAGCGAATGTGTATGGCTTTCAACCGCATCCAGAGAAGTCACATGCGAACGGATTGGCTATTTTAAAGAATTTTGTGGAGTTATGATGGATATTTTACCAGCGATTGATCTAAAAGATGGAAAAGCAGTACGCCTTACTAAAGGGCTGATGGAAAGTGCAAAGATTTATTCGAATGAACCATGGGAAGTGGCAAAAGTTTTCGAAGAGATGGGCTCATCATGGGTACATTTAGTAGACCTAAATGGTGCATTTGCAGGAGAACCTAAAAATCTTGAGCAAATTGAGAAGATACGAAAAAATTGTAATCTTAAGATAGAACTTGGTGGTGGAATTCGTGATGAAGATACCATTCATCGCTATATGGATTTAGGTATTGATCGTGTTATTTTGGGTTCTATTGCACTTAAAAAACCTGCTTTTGTTAAAGAAATGGCACAAAAATATCGCATTGTGGTAGGCATTGATGCGATTGATGGTTATGTTGCTGTGGAAGGTTGGGCTGAAAAATCAACGATGCAGGCAACAGACCTTGCTCGTGCTTTTGCTGACGCTGGTGTCGAAGCAATTATCTGTACGGATGTTGGACGCGATGGAATGCTCAGTGGAGTGAACCTTGATTTTACACTTTCTATTGCAGACGCTTCTGGCATTGCAACAATTGCCAGTGGAGGTTTAAAGAATTTGGACGATATTATAGCATTGAAACGAAGTTCTAAAGTGGCTGGAGTAATTGTAGGAAAAGCATTTTATGAAGGTAGCTTAGATTTGCGAGAAGCGTTTGCATTTATCGCTAACGAAGCGCTTTAAACTAAGTTCAAACTAAACTTGGTTAGAATTTAACCAATAGCAATAACATAAACAATAAAAGGAGTGACATTGAAGCTGCTTGTAGTAGATGATAGCTCGACAATGCGCCGTATTATTAAAAACACATTACAGAGATTAGGTTTTAATGACGTTTTAGAAGCTGAGCATGGTGTTGAAGCTTGGCAAATTATGGAAAGAACACCTGATATTAATGTGCTTATTACCGATTGGAACATGCCTGAGATGAATGGTTTAGATTTGGTTCGTAAAGTAAGAGCTGAGAAAAAATATGAAAATATGCCAATTATCATGGTTACGACGGAGGGTGGTAAAGCTGAAGTTATTACAGCCCTTAAAGCAGGTGTCAATAACTATATCGTAAAGCCTTTTACGCCTCAAGTATTGAAAGAAAAACTCGAGGATGTTTTAGGTTAATTTGAATGAAAAAAACCTATAACGAACTTCATATAACCCCAGATAGTAGTGTATACCCACTTTTTCTTGATTTTATTATGAGCCTCAGTGATGAGGCTCTTGAAGAGAATGATGGCAGTATCATTTTACGTAGTGAAGAAGATCTTGAGATGCTTCTTTTTGGCGTAGAAACATTTGCGAAAGAGCTTTCAGCAGCTCTTGGCCATGAGATTACAGTTGAAACAAAACTTCTTGTCAAAGAGAATGAGGATTGGATTTCTCAATATCGAAACTCGATACAACCTTTGCATGTAGATGATTTATATATTCGTCCAAGCTGGGTAGAGAGTATTGAAGGTAAAAAAAATATTATTATTGACCCTGCACTCGCTTTTGGTTCAGGACATCATGAAACAACATATGGTTGTTTGTTACTCTTGCAGAAATATGTTAAAAAGGGTACGGAACTCCTAGATGTTGGTTGTGGTAGTGGTATTTTGAGTATCGCTGCCTGCAAATGTGGTGCCATTGTTGATTTGTGTGATACTGATGAACAAGCTACTGCAAGTGCAATAGAAAATTTTAAACTCAATCATGAAAAGTTTAATCGCATTTGGACAGGCTCTGTTCAAAAACGTGAAAAAGAGTATGACATCGTTGTTGCCAATATCATCGCAGATGTACTTATTATGTTAGCCAGCGATTTGCAAAAAGCAGTAAAAAAAGATGGTTTACTCATTCTTTCTGGCATTTTAGATAAGTATGTTGATAAAGTAGAACAAAAGTTTTCTTCGATGAAATTGGTTGAAAAGTATCAAAAAGAGGAGTGGTTTACACTCGTGTTACAAAGGAATTAGATGAGTCAAAATAATCAAGATAATAATAAAAACGACAAAAAAAACTTTTTTAATCAAAATCCGCTTATAATGTTTGCTATTTTTTCCATTGTTGTTATCGTGTTGTTCAAAAATTTCACATCGGTTTCTGATGCAGGAATGGGAGCAAACTTTGGTACGCAAAATAGCGCAACAAAAAACATTAGTTATTATGAACTTAAAGAGTTGATCCGTAATAATCAAATTAGTTATGTCGCTATTGGACAAACGACTATTAAAGCATTCTCGCCAGAAGGTGCACAGAAAACTGTTTATGTTGTTAAAAAAGTAGGAGAGGATAACACACTTATCCCTTTAATGGATGAGAAAAAAGTAGGCTATGGTGGCTATAATGAGTCCAATATCTTAACAGAAATTCTTTTTTCATGGGTTTTACCAGTTTTTGTATTTTTTGGTATTTGGATGTTTTTAGCAAACAAAATGCAAAAAAATATGGGTGGTGGCATCCTTGGTATGGGAAGCAGTAAGAAACTTGTTAATTCTGAAAAACCGAAAGTAAAGTTTGAAGATGTCGCTGGTGTTGAAGAGGCGAAAGAAGAAGTAAAAGAGATCGTTGATTTCTTAAAATTCCCAGATCGCTACATGAACCTAGGTGCAAAAATTCCTAAAGGTGTTTTGTTAGTAGGACCTCCAGGCACAGGTAAGACATTACTGGCTAAAGCCGTTGCAGGAGAGGCAAGTGTTCCTTTTTTCTCTGTATCAGGCTCAAGTTTTATCGAAATGTTTGTAGGTGTGGGTGCAAGTCGTGTACGAGATCTTTTTGAAAATGCAAAGAAAGAAGCACCTGCAATTGTGTTTATTGATGAGATTGATGCTATTGGTAAAAGTAGAGCTGCAAGCGGTATGATGGGCGGCAACGATGAAAGAGAGCAAACACTGAACCAGTTACTTGCAGAAATGGATGGTTTTAGCTCAGATAAATCACCGGTTATCGTTTTAGCCGCAACAAATAGACCAGAAGTTTTGGATGCTGCACTTTTAAGACCAGGTCGTTTTGATAGACAAGTTTTGGTAGATAAACCAGACTTCCAAGGAAGAAAAGAGATTTTAAAAGTCCATAGTGCAGATATTAAACTTGGTAAAAATATTGACCTTGAAGAGATCGCTCGTTTAACTGCTGGACTAGCAGGCGCAGATCTTGCAAATATCATTAATGAAGCAGCACTTTTAGGTGGTCGTAAAAACAAAGATTATGTTGAACAAATCGATCTTGTAGAAGCTGTTGAGAGAGCTATCGCAGGACTTGAGAAAAAAAGTCGCCGTATTAATCCTGAAGAAAAACGCATTGTTGCATATCATGAGAGTGGGCATGCACTCATTGCTGAAACAACGACAGGTGCTAAAAGAGTTTCAAAAGTATCAATTATTCCAAGAGGATTAGCTGCACTTGGATATACACTCAATACGCCAGAAGAGAATAAATTTTTAATGCAAAAACATGAACTCATCGCAGAAGTAGATGTTCTTCTCGGTGGACGTGCCGCAGAAGAAGTTTTCTTAGGTGAAATTTCTACAGGTGCTGGCAATGACTTGGAGAGAGCAACCGATATCATTAAAGCAATGGTAAGCATCTATGGTATGAGTGATGTAGCAGGACTTATGGTCTTAGAAAAACAGCGTAATACATTCTTAAATGGTGGTACCACCAAAGATTACAGCGAGAAAATGGCTGAAAAACTTGATGAGCATATTAAAGAAAAACTTCAAGAACGCTATCTTATTGTCAAAGAGCGTTTAGTAGAATATCGTGAATGTATCGAACGTATTGTCGCAAAATTAGGCGAATATGAAACCATTGATGGTGAGCAACTACGTGAGGTGATTGAAGCGTACGAAGTGGAATTTAATATTCCTTCTAAACTAAATAAGCATTCTAAAGCTAAACATGAGTCAAAAATTTCAGAAGAACAACAAAACAGTGATGCGTAATCATTCTTATACTTCAACACAAATTATTGCAAAGGAGGGGTGGAACCAAAGTGTACTTGCATTTATGGTTTTTCTCCTTGCTTATGGACTCTCTTTTTTGCCATGGCTTTTCTTCTTAATTTTTGTAGGAACACTGTACGGTTATCGTAATCCTGAGCGTATTGTAGACGAAGATGATGGACATTGTCTTGTTTGCCCGATGGATGGACTTGTTACCGATATCTCAAAAATTAGTTTGCATGATGGCAGTGAGGCCTTACGTATCGTGATTCGTAAATCGTTTTGGGATGTTGGCGTTTTAAGAGCTCCATTAACAATGGAAATTACAGAAACAAAAAAACGTTTTGGACTTTTTATGGCTTCTTCTTCACCGCTATTTTCACGTTTGTCTGAACGTCAAACATGCACATGTAAAAGTGCATATGCTTCTGTTAAAATGGTTGTGAGTGCGGGTTTATGGAGTCAGAAAATCACACTCTTCTCTAAAATCGGAGCCTTCAAAGCAGGTGAACGATTAGGGTTTTTACGTGATGGTGAAGTAGCACTTCTTTTACCTCTAGATACACGTGTTAAAGTTTCGTTAAATGATGAAGTCAAAGCAGGTATGAGCATTTTAGGCTATCTTGCATATAAGGATAAAGATGTTAAATAATAGCGGTAATAAACTCCAATTGATCTACGTTTTTCCAAATCTTTTCACAGCTGCAAGTGCTTTTTTAGGTGTGATTAGTATTATTGCTTCAGCAAATGGTCAATTCGAAAAAGCGGCTGTTTATATCTTGTTATCACTGATTTTCGATGGTTTAGATGGAAGGGTCGCTCGCATGACCAATGCTACTAGTAAATTTGGTGCGGAGTTTGATTCTTTAGCAGATATTGTCGCTTTTGGTGTAGCTCCAGCAATGCTTTTTTATTTTAGCGTTGGGCATATGTATGGTAAATTAGGTTCTCTGTTATGTGCAATGTATGTTGTTTTCGGCGCTATTAGACTAGCACGTTTCAATATTATGATTGGTGTGTCAGAGCCTTCTGTGTTTATTGGTGTACCTATCCCTACAGCGGCAGTTGTTGTTTCTATGTGGATTTTGCTTTACAGAGAACATCCTTTTATGCATGGGCTTGAGTGGGTAATGCTGGTTGGACTAGGCATTCTTTCATTTTTAATGGTGAGTAATATTCGCTATCCTAGTTTTAAAAAAATAGATATGCAAAAAGGATATTTGATCAAAATCTTGGTTTATTTGGTCATTGTCTTTTCTCTTCTTTATCTTTATCCTATTGAAGTAGGAACATTTTTAATTACCGCATATTTAGGTTATGGACTTATTCGAGGTATTTATAATT
>Ga0302250_1000278_pt1 | contig 58319 bp, 53 predicted proteins | sample AAG_RA_Asp_MG_FD_193536 | JGI IMG/M metagenome (GOLD analysis project Ga0302250, IMG submission 193536) | Enriched activated sludge microbial communities from anaerobic digester in WTTP, New Holstein, Wisconsin, United States - AAG_RA_Asp | ecosystem: Engineered > Bioreactor > Anaerobic >...
GAATGATGTCAAAAACGTGATCAGTTCGATGGATAAAAGCGCCAGCAGTGTAAAAAGCGGCACACACGATGTGCACCACTCTAACCAGGCCATCGTCGTTATTAAAGAACAAATCGCGCCACTCGTGGCCAATGTCGAGCAGGTTGCTACCGCTGCGGAAGAACAGTCTGCAACGGCTTCCAACATTACCGACAGCATGCACCAGATTACAGCCATGATTCAAACTTCTGCTGACGGCGCGAAAAATACCGAAAAAACTGCTATTGAACTGGCCCGTTTTTCAGACGAGTTAGAGACAATGGTGAAACAATTTCAACTTTAAAATGATTCAGGCGCCTGGTGGTCTTTAAACGTAAATAACGTCAGTCCACAAAGTACGGTATACTACTCGGGGAATATCGATAACGGTATTCCCCATCCATTTCCAACCATTCCTCAACATTTCCTCATATTTACAAATGCTTGACCTGAAATTTAATGCCCTGTATTCTTGCCCGGATTTTTATTCGAAACTTTTTCTTAAAGGAGCCAGAATATGGCGGTTTATGAAGTTAAACATCCTCTGATTCAGCACAAGATCGGCCTGATGCGCAAGATAGATCTGAGCACGAAACAGTTCCGCGAACTGGCCTCGGAGATCGGCCGACTGCTAACCTATGAAGCCACCAAAGACCTGGAAACCGAAATGATTACCATCGAAGGGTGGGCCGGACCGGTCAATGTCCATCAGATCAAAGGCAAGAAAATCACCGTGGTGCCTATCCTGCGTGCCGGACTGGGCATGATGAACGGCGTGCTGGATATGATACCCAGCGCCAGGGTCAGCGTAGTCGGCCTTTACCGTAATGAGGAAACCCTGGAACCGGTGGCCTATTTTCAGAAACTGACCAGCGGCATGGAAGAGCGCACCGCCCTGATCATCGACCCGATGCTGGCCACCGGCGGATCACTGATCGCCACCATTGAAATGCTCAAAAAGGCCGGCTGCAAGCAGATCAAGGGGCTCTTCCTGGTGGCCGTGCCGGAAGGAATCAACCGCGTTCAACAGCTTCATCCGGATGTGGATATCTACACCGCTGCCATTGATGAGCGGCTGAATGAAGTCGGCTACATCCTGCCCGGCCTGGGTGACGCCGGCGATAAAATCTTCGGCACCAAATAGGGAGCAGCCATGTCAACACATCAGGAACCGGTCTGGCGTACGGCCCTTTCCGGAGCGCAAATACTGTTCGTAGCCTTTGGCGCTACAGTGCTCGTACCGCTTTTGACCGGGCTTAATCCCAGCCTGGCACTGCTGGGCGCCGGCATCGGCACACTGATCTTCCAGTTCAGCACCAAGCGCCAGGTGCCGATCTATCTGGGTTCATCCTTTGCATTCATCGCCCCGGTGATCTACTCGGTCAAGACCTGGGGCATGCCGGCCACGCTGGGTGCCCTGGCTGCGGCCAGTTTCTTCTATTATCTGGCGGCGCTGATGGTCAAGTGGCGAGGCGTGGATTTCATCCACAAACTGCTGCCGCCGGTGGTGATCGGCCCGGTGGTCATGGTTATCGGCCTGGGGCTAGCCCAGGTAGCCATCAGCATGGCGACCGGCAAGGCAGGAGATCAGCAGATCATACCTTACGGCACCGCCCTTTCTGTTGCCGCCGTTTCCCTTATCGCTACCATGCTGACCGCCATCCACGCCAAGGGTCTGTTAAAGCTGGTGCCGATACTGGTCGGCGTCCTGGTCGGATATACCATTTCACTCTTCCTAGGACTGGTGGACTTTTCCAGGGTGGTCAACGCCCCCTGGTTTGCTGTGCCAGAATTCGGCCAGCCCCAGTTCAACCTGGCAGCCATCATGTTCATGGTACCGGTGGCCATCGCCCCCATAGTCGAGCATGTGGGCGGCATACTGGCCATCGGTTCCGTAGTGGGTAAGGATTTTACGAATAAGCCGGGGCTGCACCGCACCCTGCTGGGCGACGGACTGGCGGTAAATGTGGTCGGACTGTTCGGTGGTCCTCCGGTGACAACTTACGGCGAAGTGACTGGGGCGGTCATGCTGACCCGCAACTATAACCCTGTCATCATGACCTGGGCTGCCGGATTTGCCATCATGATGGCATTTGTGGGCAAATTCGGCGCCCTGTTGCAGACCATCCCCATGCCGGTCATGGGCGGCATCATGGTGCTGTTGTTCGGCTCCATCGCCGGTATCGGCCTGAAAACCATCATTGACGGCAAGGTTGACCTGATGCAGCCACGCAACCTCTGTCTGGTATCGGTGACCCTGGTGACCGGCATCGGCGGCCTGGGTGTAACCATCGGCAGCTTCAGCCTTCAGGGCATCAGCCTCTGCGGTGTGCTGGCCGTGCTGCTCAACCTGATACTCCCGGCCGGTCAAAGCACTGCAGAAGATTGAACGGAAACATATCCTGATGAAGATCGCCATTGTTTCACCTTACTCAATCGGCCCGGCGCGGGGCAACATCACCACGGTCCGGCGCATATCACATTATCTAGGAAAGCTGGGCGTAGAAATCCTGGAACTGCCCGCAGACACATGCAACCGCGAAGAGATGCGGCAGAAACTGCAATGTTTTGCCCCAGACATCATCCACGGCTTCCATGCCACCTATGGCGGCCTACACGCCTGTAAACTGGCTGCCGAGACCGCTGTTCCTGCTGTTGTCACTATTACCGGCAGCGATATCAACGACCCACAACTGAATGCACAACCTGAGACCATTCATGCCATACAGGGCGCTTCGGCCATCATTTGCTTTGACCGGATTGCCGAGTCCAAGGTTGTCGCCCTCTTTCCCATGACAGCACCTCGCACAGAGATTATTGCCCAGGGAGTGGAGCAACTGCCGGTTTACGGCAGCAGTGACTTAGGCATCTCCGCAAATGCCTTCGTAATGCTGCTGCCGGCTGCACTGAGGCCGGTGAAACAGGTGGAATTTCCGATTGCCGCTTTGGGGGACATGGCAGAACAGCATCAGGATTTGCGATTAATCATTGCAGGCGGGGTAATTAACCAGGGATATGCCGAACAGGTAGCGCTACTGCTGAAAAAGGCGCCTTTCGCCGAATGGCTGGGGGAAGTACCGCGTGAGCAGATGGGCGACCTGTATACTCGGGCTGATGTGGTGCTGAATTGCTCTGTTTACGAGGAGATGCCCAACAGCCTGCTGGAAGCCATGGCGCTGGCCAGACCGGTGCTGGCAGCTGACATCACCGGCAACCATGCGCTGGTGAAGCAGGGACAAACCGGGCTTTTGTATAACGGCAAAGAGGATTTCTGCAGCAAGATTGAGTCACTGTACGCGGATGCAGACCTGCGCGAAAGGTTGGGCCATTGCGCCAGAAGTTATGTGCTTGAACACTGTTCAGCCCAGGTTGAGGCAAAACAACATCTGCAGCTTTACAGACGTCTGATTGAGGCGCACCAGCCTGGCTGATGCCATGAATTACCCGGTTTCGGCCTCTATCAGGAGCGAAGCAGTTCTGCGTACAGCTCCAGATCAACATTACCTCCGCTGATAATCACACCGACACGCTTTCCACTGATCGAAAGCTCGCCTGACATGACTGCTGCAGCCCCCAGACAGCCGGTAGGTTCCACAACAATCTTCATCCGTTGGGCAAAGAACTGCATTGTTTTCACCAACTGGCTGTCACTGACAGTAACAATATCGTCAACATATCGCTGAATCACGGGAAAGGTGTATTGCCCCAGGTGGGTGGTCATGGCGCCGTCGGCAATGGTTTTGGGCACGTCAATGGTTACGATCTCTCCCCTGCGCAGGGACTGCTGGCCGTCATTACCTGCCTCCGGTTCAACCCCGATCACCTTGCAATGCGGGTTCAGGGCCTTGGCGGCCAAAGCCGAGCCTGACAGCAAACCGCCACCACCGAGACATACAAACAGAAAGTCCAGCCGGCCAACCGCTTCGATCAGCTCTTTGGCTGCCGTCCCCTGCCCTGCTATGACATGCGGATGGTCATATGGCGGTATCAGCGTCATGCCACGCTCCTCAGAAAGCCGCTGGCCGATCGCTTCGCGGTCTTCCGTATAGCGGTCATATGTAATGACTTCACCGCCGTACCCCCTGGTAGCTGCCACTTTAGTGGCCGGGGCATCATGGGGCATGATGATGACCGCTTTAACTCCCAGGATTTTTGCCGACAATGCAATTGCCTGTGCATGGTTGCCGGACGAATAAGTAACTACACCGCCTCGTTTCTGGCTGTCCGAGAATTGAGCAATCGAGTTGTAGGCCCCGCGGAACTTGAAGGCACCCATGCGCTGATAATTTTCACACTTGAAATAAAGCTCGGCACCAGCCAGGCTATTGGCTGTCCGAGAGGTCAGCACTGGAGTCAGGTGGGCAACACCCCGGATACGTTCAGCAGCTTCAACTACATCGGTATAGGTGGGCAATTCCATGGCATGCACTCCCTCTGGTGGTTTCATACTGCCAGCAGCGACTGATATCTTAGCAACCACAATGCAAAATTCAATCATGTATTTTCTTGAGATTTAAGCTTCAGAAAGGTTTGACAAAGACAGGCAACAGTATGATAAGTTATCGATACTGTAACCAATGCTGCAAAAACATATCCGGGAGGCAGGTCACATGATCAAGGTATGGAGATTGTCTTTACTGCTGTTACTGGGCTTAAGCCTGTCAGGCTGCACAACATGGAGAAACGAGCAGGGGGTTCCCATTACCCTGGAGGATGAAATGGAGTGCGAGGACCAGTGCAGCTACACCAAAAAATATCTTGTCGGCGCTTCATATTCAATCTGCCTGGAAGACTGCAAACGCGCCAAGGGCTTTACACCTGAAGGTCATGAGTAATATCCCCGAGTAACGCACAAAGCCCGCAAAAGCGGGCTTTGATTTTTACTATCCAAATGCGCTTGCGGAGTTACTGCAACTGCACTTATCTGACCAGACGCCTGACCACCCTGCCTACAACCAGCGGATACATATCTTCATTGCTGATATCCAGAATTTCCTGCTCGCTCCCCTGAACATCGCACCGGGCATGCAGGGCGCCATTGCTGTTGCGGAATACCCTGCGCACGATCATCGTTCCGTCGGCGTATCTCAACGCAAGTACCCCCCCATTGATTGTGGTTTTCTGCGAAGTGTCCACGAAAACCAGGTCCCCGTCCTGCACCCATGGTGCCATACTGTCACCAATAACCTTCATCAGCAACAGGTCTTCAGGCTGCACCCCCAGGGCATGGATCAGCCAGTTTGTTCCAGGTGCCAGCACATCCACAATCTGTGGGGATTCAAAAGAACAGAGTTCATTCCCCATGGCATCGCGCTGCACAAAACGTTTGTAAGGGGGAGAAACCCGGGGCTGGTCGGCTTTTGCCTGTTCCAGACTGGTATCAGCACCTGAGGACACATAGCGTCCAGGCACATTTTTTTTGCCGGTGAGGATATACTCCAGGTCCAGCCCCTCAGCCCCGCAGATTGCCACGATAGACTCTGTAGGCACAGTATTGCGCTGCTTCCAGTTATGAATCCTGCGAATTCCAACTCCCATAACATCTGCCAGCTCAATATCGGTCTGTATGCCCAGTTCTTCCTTTATCCTGGAAAGCGCATCTCTGGTGTTCAGGGTAGCCTGCCCCTCCTGGCTATCAAAGTTCCCCTGTCCAACACTTGCTTTACCGCTTTTGATACACCTATTACGTATCACCGTCACTTTTCTATTGACTATATTACTCATTTTCGGTTATTCCTTCTGACACAAAACTAAATATTAACCAGCCTTGATAATAAGTCACTATTTTAGTTATTTTTTAAAAGAATTCAACCACCAGTTATGCTGCCGCCACCAGTACGCCGATAAAAAATCAATACATCCAAGGCAAGACCAAATGAAAACATTTCCAATATCTTTCGACAACTACAGCCGATACTTCAACATTCAACAGCATGTAACACTTAAACCTGTAAGTGCAACGCAATCCATTTCAGCACAAACAATTCAGGGGACCATCACCGCCTCACACAGGGATGTTATTGATATCCAACTGCAAACTCCACTGATGGCAGCGGACACCATTAGGAACACCCAATGCAGCATGTTCAGAATTTTTTCCGATTTCTGCGGCATCGGCATACGCATTACCGGCACATTGATAGCCACCAATGGCAATCACTTACGCTTACGCCTGACCACACATCTGGAAGCATTCAAACCAAAGGCACATTCAACACCACAGCGCAGACATACAGGTCACGCCAACCTGGCAGCGGCATAAGCGAATTCATTCCGGGGCACCGCTACCCCGCAAAACACAATCAACAGGACGACGCCATGCGACAAGAAGCCAATATGATTTATGTTAACCATATCGACAACATAAAAAACATTGAACTGTGTGCACTGTACACGTGGCTGCTATCTATTGATGATGAACTATTCACCAAGATATCCGATGTTTCCTATGCGAGAAGAGACTCAGCAAAAGTGATAAAACTGCTGGACACATTAAGGTTGGTCATAAGAATTGATGCCTCTGCCAGCTGCAGAAACGCCATCACCCACTTGCGCAGCATGACGACAGTGGACATACTTGCTGCTGCTGTGTCTTTTGGCGTAACCAGGACAAAAACAGAAAAATTCATCGAGTCACTATGTGTAATGACCAGGACCATTTACGGCTCCCACACCCCATTTATACTTATTGACGACAGAAGCAATGCAGGACTACTTTACACCCCAGCCATAAAATCCAGACTGGAAAAGTATGCCGTCTATAACATACCTGACATACTGGAGCTTGCACAAAACGATTGTTTGACCACCAAGGACATTATTCAATGGAAAACGCTAAAAAACATGGTGGATATCCCTATTGAAGAAACCCTGTCCGAATACTCAGCCGCCATCGACTTCCTGATCAGAAAACTGTCTCTTGCCAACAAACAAGAAAGCGACAACACGCAAAATTTTACCAGATCCTCAGGAATTGAGTTCGACACCAGCCTGGAAATCGCGCCATCTTAACCAAACACCCGAAGCACAAAGCCGTTCCATTGCAGGACATAGCCAAGCCACCCATCCAGCCACCATTGCATCCCGAACAACACTACGCCCTCCGCACCACGGCCAGACCCATCAAACGCCACATCAAAGCTTCACCCACCACCAATTGCAGCCTCCATCAATATAAACAGTCAACCAAATGGAACATGCACATCCAGACACCCCACATAACGCTCCTCAACAACAGCCTGCACAGCACAGTTTAGAACGAAACAAGTCTGACACCCAATAAACAGTGCGTTAACAGCAATGCGAACGCCGATCACCCATCAAATCCATTAATACAAATCAAGTACATCAGCAACAATATATTTTTCTTGAATATTTTATCTTTATTGACAAATATAAAATTAATATTTATAATTGTATTTATGTATGTAAAACGCCTACTTTCATACACCTTAAAGAAGGCAATCAACCAGTTTCCGGCGGTGCTTGTTTCCGGTCCGAGACAGGCCGGAAAAACTACTTTTCTCAAAAACGAACTTTCTGACCAGTTCCGCTACATCAGTTTTGATGACCCTGTAGAACGTTCCTTTGCCCAAACCGATCCCAACGGATTCCTAAAAAACCTCAATAATTTTCCGGTAATACTTGATGAAATCCAGTATGTTCCCAATCTGCTCCAATCCATTAAACTAGATATAGAAAACCGCCCCGACTGCAACGGACGCTGGCTGATCACCGGTTCACAGCAGCTACAAATGCTTCAGAGAGCCAGTGAAACCCTGGCAGGCAAAATAGCTTTTCTGGAACTTTACCCTCTGGGCATACGCGAGATTGACAACTGGGACAGCAAACCCCTGGAAAACATCATCTGGGAGGGCGGATATCCGGATCTGACCTTGCAACCGGAAAAACGTGAACTGTGGCTGCGCTCATACATGCAGAGTTATGTGGAAAGATACGTCCGACAGCTTCAGAATATCAGGGATCTGCGTCCATTCGAGCAGTTTGTCGCCATGGCCTGCGCCAGGCACGGCAAAGAGTTCAACAGCGCCAGGTTTTCACGAGAAACCGGCATCTCATTGCCCACCGCCAAAACATGGGCCAACATTCTGGAAGCCTCATACTTGGCATATTTTCTGCCACCCTATTTCGACAGCATGGGGAAACGCACCATAAAATCACCAAAACTATACATGGCTGACCCAGCCATCGCCTGCTATCTGACGCGCCAACCCAGCAGCAGTGCAGCCATCTCAGGGTCCATGTCACAGGTATTGTTCGAGGGTCTAGTTGTCATGGAAACGGTCAAAGCGTTTACAAATAGAGGCATGAAACCAGCCGCGTGGTACTGGCGTTCCCATGACGGCCTGGAGATAAATCTGCTGATTCAACTGCAGGGAAAACTGATTCCGATTGAAATCAAACCGACCGCCACCCCCACGGCAACTAACCTGGAGGCATTGGTACGTTTCAGAAGGTTGGCCGGTAACGAACGTTGTGAGCCAGGGCTGCTGGTCTGCTGCATAGACGGCCAGGAGCAGTTGTCATACGGCGTGACTGCCATTTCATGGCGCGATTTCCCTGAATGGCTGGGAGGTTTACTGAATTGACCGGGACTCTATACATCATAGCAACTCCTATCGGTAACCTGGAAGACATCACCTACCGGGCGGTGCGCATCCTGGGGGAGGTCGATCTGATAGCTGCAGAAGATACCCGGCATTCGCTAAAACTGTTGAACCACCTAAACATCTCCAAACCGATGACGTCGTATTTCGACCATAATCAGCAGCTTAAGGGAGAAAGGATCATCCAGGCCCTGCTACAGGAAAAATCCGTGGCACTAATCTCCGATGCAGGCACCCCCTGCATTTCGGATCCCGGCTATCAGCTTGTAAAAACAGCCTTGTCTCATGGCATCAAAGTCGTGCCCATACCGGGAGCCTGCGCTGCGGTAGCGGCATTATCCGCATCCGGGCTGCCTAGCGACGTCTTTACCTTTGCCGGTTTTCCACCTTCACGCCAAGGCAAACGTCACACCTTTCTCTCCGACATTTCAGCGCTGCCGGGCACGGTAATTCTTTACGAAGCCCCCCATCGCATTCAGACCACCTTGGCCGACATTCGGGAAATCATGGGCGACCGCTTGATTGTGCTGGCCCGGGAAATATCCAAGATATTCGAGCAGTTTCTATGCGGTACGGTATCAGAGGTACTGGAAGACATGAAGTCTTGCAGTTTAAAAGGTGAAATGGTCATCATGATTGCATCAGGGGGCAAAACCGAGCGAAAAACAGAACCCATTGAACAATTAGTTAGCAAAATAGTGCATGAAGAAAACCTGCCGGCCAAAGCAGCCGCAAAAAAAATATCTGAAATATCAGGGATTTCAAAAACTGAGGCATACAGCATGGTGCTGAAAGCCAGAAATGGCGGGCACTGAAACATAAACTGCTGGGATTTTAGATAGATATGATTTATTATTAAAGTTTACACAACACAAGCGAGGTCTATATATCATGAAAATATGTATTTTTGGCGCTGGTTATGTAGGTCTTGTAGCGGCGGCCTGCTTTGCTGAAAGCGGCAACAGTGTCATCGCCGTGGACGTGGATGAGCAGAAGATCGAAGGACTTAAAAACGGCATCATCCCCATCTACGAACCAGGCCTGAAAGAGATGATCCTGCGCAACCAGGAGGACGGACGGCTGACCTTTACCACCGACAGCGTCATGGCTGTGCAGTCTTCCCTGGTCAGCTTCATCGCTGTAGGCACCCCACCCGGCGAGGACGGCTCGGCCGACCTGAAATATGTACTCAGCGTGGCCCGCGAGATCGGCAGGAACATGACCGGCTTCAAGATCATCGTGGACAAATCTACCGTGCCGGTAGGTACCGCCGACAAGGTGCGTACCGCCATTCAGGAAGAGCTCGACAAACGCGGGATCAGCCTGGAATTCGATGTAGTCTCCAACCCGGAATTCCTCAAGGAAGGCGCCGCCATCGACGACTTCATGAAGCCGGACCGGGTGGTGATCGGCACCGACAACGTGCGCACCGCCGAGATCATGAAAGAGCTGTACGACCCGTTCATGCGCAAGCAGAACCGCTTGCTGGTCATGGATATCCGTAGCGCCGAGATGACCAAATATGCTGCCAACGCCATGCTGGCTACACGTATATCATTCATGAACCAGATCGCCAACCTGTGTGAGCGCATGGGGGCTGATGTAGCGGCCGTACGCGAAGGCATCGGTTCAGATTCCCGCATCGGCTACGACTTCCTCTTCCCCGGCCCCGGCTATGGCGGTTCCTGTTTTCCCAAAGATGTCAAGGCGCTGATCATGACTGCGGAAGAATGCGATTATGACTTCATGCTGCTCAAGGCGGTAGAAGCGGTCAACGAACGCCAGAAAGAGGTGCTGGCGGAAAAGCTGATCAAAGCGCTCGGCACACCGGATCAGGAACAGCCACTCACCGGTCGCATCATCGCCTGCTGGGGACTCTCCTTCAAGCCTCGTACAGACGACATGCGCGAGGCACCGTCCCTGACGATCATCGAGCGCCTGCTGGCCGCCGGCGCAACCGTGCGGGCACACGACCCGGAAGCAGTCAAGGAGGCCCGCAAGTTTTTCGGCGAGCGCATTCAGTATTGTGCAAACCAGTATGAGATGCTTGAGGGCGCGGACGCACTGGCCATCATCACCGACTGGAACGAATACAAGAATCCGGATTTCGACCGCATCAAGTCAGCACTCAAATCAACCTTGGTCGTAGATGGCCGCAACCTTTACAGGCCGGACCGGATGGCAGCATCAGGCTTCAGGTACATGCCGCTGGGACGTTGCGGCAGCGGCATCTGCGGGGAGGTAAGATAGTATGCGCATACTGGTTACCGGGGGCGCCGGATTCATCGGTTCACACCTGTGTGAAAGGCTGCTGAATGACGGCCATGATGTGATCTGTCTGGACAACTTCTTCACCGGCAACAAAAACAACATTATCCATTTGATGGACAATCACCGTTTTGAAGTGATCAGGCACGACATAGTCGAACCGATCCTGCTGGAGGTAGACCGCATCTACAACCTGGCCTGCCCCGCTTCTCCGGTGCACTACCAGTACAACCCGGTCAAAACCGTCAAAACCAGTGTCATGGGCACCATCAACATGCTCGGCATGGCCAAGCGGGTCAAGGCCCGCATCCTTCAGGCATCCACATCCGAGGTATATGGCGACCCCAAAGTACATCCCCAGACCGAGGATTACTGGGGCAATGTCAATCCCATCGGCATCCGCAGCTGCTACGATGAAGGCAAGCGGGTGGCGGAAACCCTGATGATGGATTATCACCGCCAGAACTTCGTGGATATCCGCATCATCCGCATCTTCAACACCTATGGCCCGCGCATGGCCGAAAACGACGGCCGGGTAGTCTCCAACTTCATGCTGCAGGCGCTCAGAAACCAGGATATAACCATTTACGGCGACGGTTCCCAGACCAGGTCGTTCTGCTACGTTTCCGACCTGATCGAGGGGATGATCCGCATGATGGAAAACAACTCCGGATTCATCGGCCCGGTCAACCTGGGCAATCCGGTGGAGAACTCTATACTTGAGTTTGCCGAAAAAATCGTTAAAATAACCGGGTCGCAGTCCAAGATCATTTTCAAACCTCTCCCCCAGGATGATCCGAAACAACGCCGCCCGAATATTACACTAGCGCAAGAAAAACTTGGCTGGCAGCCTGCTGTTGACCTAAAAACCGGTCTTGAGGAGACGGCAAACTATTTTTCCGCATGTGTAAATAAGAGGGTGACAGCGTGAATTGGCGACTGCAGAAAAAGATGTACCTCATTCCTGCCGGATGTATTGCATTTATCCTCTTTTTCACTGTTTTTGGCGACAAGGGGCTGCTGCGCATCCACGAGTTGAGGCAGGACAAAGCCAGGATCGAATCCAGGCTGGGGGATACACGCAATGAAAATGAACGGCTGAAGCGTGAAATCATCGCCCTCAAGTCGGATAGACGCTACATTGAGCGCATTGCCCGCAAAGAACTTGGCCTGGTCAGAGGCAATGAAGTCATTTACCAGTTTGCCGACATAAAACAATAGGGAGTCATTATGCAAAAACAGAGCTGCGCAATCTGCGCCTGGCGCGAAAACTGTAACAAACGGTTCTGCGTGCCCGATGGAGGCTCACGCTGCCCTGATTTTTCAAGAGATATCACTATCAGGATTGTTGAAGAAGAAACACCCGCCACCCCAGAAAACAAGGACACTGAACAAAAATGATGCGTCACCGTATTGCAGCAATAGTTGAAAAGGCCCTTCTATCGGCATCAGATGCCGCAGAGCTCACGTCCTCACCACTGCCGTCAGTATCGATCGGACTGCCGGCCAACCCGGAACATGGCGATTTTTCATGTAACATTGCCATGCAAATGGCCAAGGCCGAGCGCAAGGCGCCGCGCCAGCTGGCTGAAATGCTCATCAAACATATCGGTAATGGTGAGGGGCTGTTGTCAAAGGTTGAGATCGCCGGCCCCGGCTTCATCAACTTCTTTGTTGAACCGGCTGCCTGGCAGTCTGAGCTGCTGACTATCGAATCGCTGGGAACGACCTACGGCTGCACTGCCAGCGGCGCCGGCAAAAAGGCGCAAGTCGAGTTCGTCAGCGCCAACCCCACCGGACCACTGCATATCGGCCATGGCCGCGGAGCCGCCATCGGCGACACCATCTGCCGTTTGCTCAAGGCCACCGGCTGGGATGTCACCCGAGAGTTCTACTACAACGACGCTGGACAGCAGATCTCCAACCTGGCCCTGTCGGTTCAGGCCCGTTGCAAAAGCATTGAAACCGACGATCCCCGCTGGCCCGCAGATGGCTATCAGGGCGAATACATCAAGGACATTGCCGCGGCATACCTGGCCAAAGAGACCGTCGATGCCAATGACCAGCACATCACCGCATCCGGCGACCCGGACGACCTGGATGCCATCCGGCGTTTTGCCGTGGCTGCCCTGCGTCGCGAGCAGGACCTGGACCTGAAGGCCTTTGACGTCAACTTCGACGTATTTACCCTCGAATCCGGTCTTTACAGCAACGGCAAAGTGGACAGTGTTGTCCGCATGCTGATCGAAAAAGGGCACACCTATGAGCACGAAGGCGCCCTGTGGCTGAAAACCACCGATTTCGGCGACGACAAGGATCGGGTCATGCGCAAGACCGATGGCGGCTATACCTACTTCGTGCCGGATATCGCCTATCATCTCGACAAATGGGAACGCGGCTTTACCCGTGTCATCAACGAGCAGGGTTCGGATCACCACAGCACCATCACCCGCGTCAGGGCTGGCCTGCAGGCGCTGGACAAGGGCATACCCAAGGGGTGGCCAGAATACGTGCTGCACCAGATGGTTACCGTGCTTAGGGGCGGTGAAGAAGTCAAGATATCCAAAAGGGCCGGCAGCTATGTCACCCTGCGCGACCTGATCGACGAGGTCGGCCGCGATGCCACCCGCTTCTTCTTCATCATGCGCAAACCGGATTCCCAGTTGGTCTTTGACATCGATCTGGCCAAGGAGCAGTCACCGGATAACCCGGTTTACTATGTCCAATACGCCCACGCCCGCATCTGCAGCATCTTTGAAAATGCCGCAGAAAAAGGGTTCACTGCACCGGAAAAACCGGCGCCACATGAAATTGCCATGTTGAACACCCCGGAAGAGCTTCAGCTGATCAAGCTGCTCTCCGCACTGCCAGATACGGTTGAAGACAGCGCCGCCAATTTTGAACCACATCGCCTGACTTACTATCTGACCGAGCTGGCTGGCTGCTTCCACAGCTTCTACAACAAAAACCGCGTTATCACGGAAGACCCGGAACTGACCAGGGCCAGACTGTATCTGCTGAAACGCACCGCCCAGACCTTGAAAAACGCGCTTTCCATCCTTGGGCTTTCTGCACCTGAACGCATGTAACGGAGTGAACAGATGAGGATTGATTACAGCGAACCACGGCAATCCTACACAAACACAAGCATCCAGAATAAGCCAAAACCACGCAAGGAGCCTGTTTCCTTCGGGGGAAAGGCGATATTCATCGCCATCGGCATTACATGCTTTGTCGCCGGTTACGGCACCGGCTGGTTTTTTTCACAGAAAGCTGCCAAGAAGGCCTTTCAAGCCGCATCAGAACAAACCAGCCTGGAAACCTCCGCAAAACAGATCACCCAGGCACAACCCCAGCCGACACCTGCGCCGGCTGCAGATGGCACAACTCCGCCCAATGCAGTACCAGGACAACAGACCGGTACCCTGCCAACGCCTCCGCTAAGCTTTTATAAAACCCTGCCCAGCGGCCAGAAGAGTGATGTGCTAGGCAGCGGCATCAATAACAGGGAAGAAAAAAACAAATCTGCACCGACTGCAGCAGCACCTGCAGACAAAACAGCAGCCAAACCAGCTGCAAAGACTGCCGCAAACAGCTTTACTGTCCAGGTAGCTTCATTCAGCCTGAAATCTGAAGCTGAAACCATGAAAAACAAGCTGGCAGCAAAAGGTTACAATGCAGGTATTGTTGAATCTAACCTGGGTGACAAAGGCACATGGTACCGCGTACGGGTGGGCAGCAAACTGAGCCAGGAAGCAGCCAGAGAACTGAAGGGTAAATTCGGGCGTGAGGCCATCGTCATACCGGATTGAACATTAGCAGTTCCCGCTGGATAAACTCATCAAAAACCGCATCGAGGTAATACCAGTGACTAAAATAGATTTTGACAAGATGGGCGGTTTGATTCCGGCCGTCATACAGGATCACGACTCCGGCGAAGTACTGATGGTGGCCTTCATGGATGAGAAGGCCCTGGATCTGACCCTGGAAAGCAGTAAGACCTGGTTCTTCAGCCGTTCCAAAAACAAATACTGGATGAAGGGCGAGGAGTCTGGCAACACCCAGGATGTCATCGAAGTGCTGACCGACTGCGATGCGGATACAGTAGTGATCAGGGTGCGCCAAAACGGTCCGGCCGCCTGTCATACCGGTAACCGCAGCTGTTTCTTCACCAGATGGGAAAACGGCCAATGGGTGGAACATTCCAAACCGCTGTTTGATCCCAATAAAATTTATAAAAAATAAATAGACCCGACATTTAACCGATGATACAACGGTTTACAATTGTCAACGTGTGATATCATCCCGTGATATAAAGCTTTTCAGGCTATTGCCTGTTCACTTAACAATCTGGAGGAATAACGGCATGAAACAACTGATGTTTTCAGCAATTGCAGCCGCAGTTTTATTAGTTTCATCCCAACCGGTTTTTGCCGATAGGTGGGAACCATGCGCCAGGGAAAATCAGTACTGTAATGTCCGTGGAGAAAAACTGGTGAAATATGGAGCTGACAGCCGATGGACCAGTAAAATGGTAAGACATAGAATCTACTGCGGGAATGAATCTTTCGGCGACCCGGCTCCGGGCGCCCTAAAAGCCTGTTATTATAAAAACGTTGATACGTATGCCCCGAATCATGGCAGGCCTCATGACGACCGCAGTGACCGTCGCCATAACAGTCCCCACTGGGTAAGATGTTCTTCAGAGGGAGGAAACTGTCGTTTTGAAGGCCGCAGGGAGATACGCTACGGTGCCGGCAACAGATGGAGTCAGAAGTCTGCAAGACATAACATTAGATGCTCGAATGATGTTTTTGGCGATCCTGCCCCGGGTGTTGTTAAAGCCTGCTACATACGGCAAGATTAACCATCACTAAACAGCAGCCAGAAATTTTTGAGGGGGCAAAATGCCCCCTCAGCTTTTTCGGAACATTTAAGCACCTATATGTTTCATCATAGTTAATTAATTCACTGTGTAACAGGAGAGTTACCATGTCCTGCACCAATACCGGCGACAAATGCAAGTGCACCTATAACAACAAAGGCTGCCCGCGCCGCGGAAACTGCTGCCAGTGCATCGCCTATCACCGCGAAAAAGGGCAGGCAAACGGCTGCATGTTCACAGCCGAGGGGGAAAGAAGCTATGACCGTTCCCTTGCCAACCTGATGCGTGACAGGGGCATCTCACTCTGAGAGAATAGATATGCTATCTTTCGAGATTGAAAAACAAGATCACTGCCGACGTCTGGAAAGCTTCCTGCGCAACCTGCTGCCGGCTTCCCCCTTCGCCTATCCACGCAAGCTCATCAAGAGCGGGGCGGTGCGCGTCAACAGCCAGACTGCTGCCCCGGATACGTTTCTCTTTTTGAACGATTGCGTTGCCATCAAGGAAAGCACCGCATTCACCTCCATGCTGGCCGACAAGCAACCGGAACTGGACATACTATATGAAGACGACCACATTGCCATAGTCAACAAGCCCGCCAGCCTGCCTATGCACCGCACCGCTGAAATGGAGGAAAATCTGGTGGATTTTGCCACCACCTACATGGCAAAACGCGGCACAGCCTGCAAACTCTATCCGGTAAACCGTCTGGACCGCGGCACATCAGGTGCCGTCATCCTGGCCAAAAGTTCTTCTTCCGCCGGCATCTTCGGCCGCCAGGTAAAGGAAACCGGATTGGACAAGATCTATCTGGCACTGGCGGAAGGGATTACGGACGAGTTCGGCGTCATTGATGCACCGCTTGACGAAAAGGCCTCAGAAACCCGCTACCAGACATTGGCCAAAGGCCAGGGATGCTGTTTGCTGGCGGTGGTACCGATCAGCGGCCGCATGCACCAGATCCGGCGTCACCTGGAGATGATCGGTCACCCGGTGATGGGCGACAAGCGCTATGGCAGCCATCCCCACCTGGGGCTGAATGGGTTTGCCTTGCATTCCTTCAGGACATCGCTGGCCATGCCCAACGGCACGACACTGACTGTATGCGCGCCACTGCCTGAAGATATAAGCAATACGGCCGCCAAATACGGCATCGGACAGGAAACAACCTTGTTCGCGCTGCAGAAACTGTTGGGATGTTGTAATCAGGGGGATTGAGGGTTATTCTCCACTGACCATATTAAGCACGGAACGGTTCCTGCCCTGCCTTTTAGCCTGGTAAAGCGCCACATCGGCAGCGTGAAACAATGCTGAAATTGACATATCCTGCGCATCCTGTGGTGCGACCTGAGAAACACCGATACTGACCGTCACATACGGCGCGGCGTCAGAACAGGCATGGGGGATGTTCAGATCAGCCACACTCTGCCTGATCCTCTCGGCAATGTGCAACGCGCCTTCTGCTGGCGTAGCCGGCATGATCATCACAAACTCCTCACCGCCGTAACGGGCCGCCACATCTCCAGGACGCATGGCTTGGCTGTCAATAGCCCGGGCTACCTTACGCAGGCACTCATCCCCTTCATCATGCCCGTAATGATCATTGAAGCGCTTGAAAAAATCTATGTCGCAGATAACTAGCGACAACGGCAGCTGTTCACGTAGCATCCGCCTCCACTCCCTCTCAATACACTCATCATAGGTCCGCCGGTTGGCGATGCCGGTCAGAGCGTCGGTAGTAGCCAATTGTACCAGTTGCTGATTGGCCTTTCTCAGCTTATCTTCGATTGCAGCAAGCTTCTGGTATTTTCTGGCATTTTCGATGGGCAGCACACTGATGTTCACAATGCCCAGAGCCTGATTGAGGTACTGGTCAAGGTTTTCCGGAAAAGCCACCTCGTCCAACTCTATCACCCCGGTCGCAACCCCACGTTTGGTTATGCGCAGCACAAAACCATGGCCTGACCTGGTATAGCCACTTTCAGCCTCAACAGCAGCCAGCCGCTTTTTTATGGCAGCCAGTTCGATGTCATCACTGCAGTGCGGCCTGGTCCATAGCCTGTCAGGCAAACCACGTTCAAACTCCAGATAGTTGATGTTTTTTGGGGCAAACAGCATGGCATACACATTCATCATGCCTTCCACCGCCTGTTCCTCATCAACCACACGCGCCAGGCTGGTTAGCAGGTCAATGGCCATGGCATTAGTTGTAGCCTGCTTCTGCAAGGTACGATAATCGGCAGAAAGTTTTTCAAGCCGGGCCTCATACTGCCTAAGCTGATAAGCATGGGAGATCATTAACTTGAATATATCCAAACCTATATGGATAGTTTCATGGGGTCTGCCGACAAAATCGGAAAATTGACTCAACCGCTTCACACAATGGCTTTCATGCCCGGTATCAAGCAGGACAATCCGGTCTATGGCTTCGGCAAACATTGCCCTGGCAGTATCTTGGTCCAGACCCAGCCTTTTCATATTGGCCGGCCAGTTTGCCAGCCATCCGGGCGTTGTCAGATATGCCCGTTTTGCCAGGCACTCATCAATAATCCGCTGATCCAACAGCATAGCGAAGCAGTTGGCGAAACGGTGAATATGCAGCCTGCACCCCTTGAGATCACCATCAGAAAGGTGCGACAGACAACAGCCGCCAAACAGTTCCATATGGCGGACACCTTCCAGTTTATCAATCACTTTGGCCAGTTCCGCCCCATCCAAGGGAGGTCTGCCGCACCTCGGCTCAAACACCGCCATGCAACTCCCCTCAAGCGACAAGGCGTCAAGTGCCATTTTCCCTTCGGAGGCGTAATGCCCGCAAAACAGGAATGCAATGTTGTTTGTTGTCATATCTGCCCGTCCAGTGGATAAAAACCACTATCAACAGCACCGGCAACCAATAAAAACCCGCTATTTTGTTAAATAGTATCACTGCCAGCAACTATGGCAATCCAGGAACCACAAAGATTGTTTTAGATAGTTTTGCGAGACCATGCGGAAAGACAAAAAAACACCCTGTATCCAATCAGGACACAGGGTGAGATCACAAAAACTGCACGTGGGAATCAGCAGGGTTATTTGGAGGCAAGCTTGACCAGATTCTCAACAGCCTTTGAGCCAACAGCTTTCAATTTCTGTTTATCCTTTGACATCAACCCCAGAGACACCGTCATGTAATATCCGTTCTTATAGATATGCAGACCAGGAGGGGCAATAAAATTATCATCACCGACGCCGTCTATTCTGCCTGCATCCTTGAAAAAACCTTTTGTCGTTTTGAACAGCGATTCCGGCGTATTGGGACTGTTTTTGTCCATGAATGCTGACTGCGTCAGAGTGATCTGTAAAAATGCACTATCCTTGTCATAAACACAAATTTTCTGGCCGATTCTGGCATCCTCACTTGTTTTACATGGCCCAAATGCTGCCCCTGTAAGCGACTTGGCGTCTTCTGCACTTATCAGCATGGCCGGTTCAATGATTTTAGCGGATGCCGACGTTCCCTTCCCCTTTGAACCGCCATCACACCCGACCAGCAGAGCGGTCAGTAGCGCCCCCAGCATTATTGCCACAAACATTTTTTTCATTGCATCCTCCTGATACAAATTTTGTATTCAAAACACAACATGGTTCGGATCAGCCTCTTCCCGACCCGTCGGATTTATGCATAAACTTTTTGATTGCATCCCTTATCAACGCGAATGGCAACAGTACCAACATCCAGTTGGCAATATCCAAAAGCGGAATAAACCATAACAATTTTTTGTATTCCCAGCTTGACGCCTGAAAGGCGATCGCACAAAAAACGAGGGAAACGAGCGGAATAGATGACCGGTTACACTCTTTTCCGCGAGACCTGGCAAGCATGCTGAAAACAACAGTATGCCAATTAGTAAGAACAACGCAGACAGCCATCAAGGCCAAAACAAACGAAACCACACCAAGCACCATGTTCATATTGCCCCCTCAAGGTCAAGCCGCACAAGGCTGTGGTCCATCTACCAGAAAGCCTCATATTGTATTAACACGTCAAAAGCATGTGAACAAGTCAATAAACAATACCTAACAAAACAGTTTCACGTACATTTTCCGCAAAATGCAGCTATACTTTCAGGCAACAGTTAGGCCAACACTTGACCTGCAAAGCAGTTGCAGGTAAATTATCCTCTAATTAGAGCGCATTCCACAGATTGCCGGCCATTGACCAAACTGAACAACACCAGGTACCTATGGAAAACTCCACACACAACAGCACAATATGGGCCATCGGCGGCGGCAAAGGCGGCACAGGCAAGAGCTTCCTGACCAGTTGCATGGGCACTCATCTGGCCCTCAAGGGCAACAGCACCACCCTGCTCGATGCCGACCTGGGAGGCGCCAACCTGCATTCATTCTTCGGCCTTAATGCCCCCAGACACACCCTGGCTGATTTCTTCGAGAAAAAACTGCCACTGCAGGACATCACCGTGCACAGCGGCATTGCCAATCTGGAACTGATTGCCGCCCCCGGCGCATCGCTGGACAACGAAAACATCAACCACGCCCAAAAATTGAAACTGTTCCGCCATATCCGTAACCTGAACAGCAACAACATCCTGATCGACCTAGGCGCCGGCACCCACGTCAACACCATCGACACCTTCCTGCTGGCCGACAAGATGATCATCGTCACCTCCCCGGAAATCACCGCTCTGGAGAACATGTACCAGTTCATCAAGAGCGTCTACTTCCGCAAGCTCAAATCGATCTTCAATACCCACGGCTTGACCGCCATCATCCAGGAAGTCTGGAAGAACCGCGCTGCCTACGGCATCCGCAACCTGAAAGAACTGATCGCCCACATCCGCAACAGCTCTGACAAGACCAGAGAGCTCTTTGACCGTGAAATGAGCGGATTTGTGCTGCACATCGTGATCAACCAGGCCAGAACCACCAGGGACATCCAGATCGGGGAAAACCTGAAAAGCATCTGCGCCAACGTGCTCGGCTTGCCGGCCATCTACGCCGGTTATTCCCGCTACGACGAGGGGGTAAAAGACAGCATTAACAAACGTGAACCGTTCATGCTGTTCAACCGCCTTTCGCCCGTGGTAGGCGAGATCAAAAACCTGACCGAGAACATCATCAACGGCACCGGCATCACGGTGCAGAGGGAGCTGTTGAATGGAAAGCTGTGACCCGTATTTTGAGATACTGGAACTGCCGCGCGGCGCAGGCCTGGAAGAGGTCAACAGAAGCTACAATTATCTAAAAAAGCTGTATGCCGGGGATGCCATCGAGGTTGCCGCACTGAACAGTGATTTCAGCGAAGAGTTCAGCCGCGACTATCTGGCCAGGCTGGATGAGGCCTATGTCAAAGTGCGCGAAGAACTGGAAAACCGGAAGAGTGTAGCGTCACAGCAGAAAACCGTCATGGGAGACGAACTACGGCAGTGGGTCAAAGGCATTGCCAGCTTTAACGGTGATCAGCTCAGGGAAATACGCCTCAAACTGGGGGTTGGCCTGGAGGATATCCATGCCGTAACCAGGATCCAGACCGAGTACCTTGCCAGCATTGAAAACGAGAGTTTCAGCGCCTTTCGGGCTGAAGCCTACCTGCGCAGCTACCTCATCGAATATGCGCGCTTCCTGGGGCTGGACAGCAACAGGGTGCTGGCCGACTATCTGCCGCGCTACCGCACATGGGCAGCCACCGATAAAAAGCCGGACGTGGTTGAAGTGGGTTATGTGCTGACTAAAAGTGTATAACGGCTACTTGACCGCATGATAACAAAAGCCCCGCTTCCAAAAGGGAAACGGGGCTTTTTATTCAACCAATACATAAATCTACAGTTTAAAGGCCGGTGATCTCCCTTTCCTTGGGATACTCCACCAGAATGCCGAAGTTAATCTCTTTTTTCTCTCCGGCCTTGAGCGGCAGTTTCCAGGTCAGGGTGCCGTCGTTTTTCTGTTCATCCGGCTTGATGGACGGTTCATCCAGAGAAACCTTGATCTCCTCGTCCCCCGCCAGCGGCAACTGGTCCCGCAGGGTCAACTCAACAACGTTCTTGCGGAAGTTTGAAACCTCAATACGATAGCGGTAGCTGGCCTTGTTGCTGCCGAACACTCCGGCTTCTTTGCGCTGCTTCAACTCCTCGCGCTTGACAGTGACCTGATCGTCGGTACCGAAGAACAGATCAAACTTCTCACCAGCAGCCACCTTCTTCAACTGGGAACTGCCGGTAAAGGTATTGCCCATAAAGGTACTGACCTTGCCGGGCAGCAGCGGATAGGCCGCCTTGTTGACGATCTCGGATTTGAGAAACACATATGGCGACAGCTTGGGCACGGCCATAAACTCCATACTGACCGGGAAGCGCTCCATAGCCACGACACTGCCGTACTGGCTGCCGTCCGAGGGGATATCCATCGGTTTGGGGATATGGAAGGCCACGGAGGACTGTTCTTCACTGATATTGGCCGTGGCAAACTCTGCCGGTGCTTCGGGGACAGCGCCGGCCATCATGTCGTCAGCGGCCATTTCCATTTTAACCCCGCCGTTCCTCGGTGCTTTTGCCCTTTTGGCCATATAGGCAACGGAAGGCGCTGCCATAGGCGGTTGTGGGCGATACAGGGAAACCCGCCAGGGCTGCATCTCTGGTGGTGCGCCTCCGGCCGAAGGACGGGCCGTTGAAAGGGTCAGATCAACATTCTTCCAGTCTTCGCCGGTCTGTTGGCGCACCATGGCGCGAAATGTCAAATCCGCATTTTTGGCATCCGAGGCCAGTCTTACATCATAAGCCGGCGCCCAGCCTGCCCTGCCGATGACCGTGGTCAACTCCAGCTTGATGCTCCCCTCGCGGGCGGCGTCGATCATCACCTCTACGCTTTTGGTCTCCTTGCGGTAAGAGCCGATGGACTCGTTACGCTGACGGCGCAGGGCGTCGATCTTTTCAGCAATGCCCTTCTTTTCCGCCTCGATGGCGTAGTTCTGCTCTTCAGCCCTGGTCACGCCGCTGCCGACAAAGCTGGAGGCGTCCATCAACTGGGCCGATGTAGGGCGACCAACAGCCAGTTCCTTGGATATCCTGTCACCCCAGGCCACGCGGATGGAGTCCAGAAATGACTTCTGGGCCGCCACTCCGGCCTTCTTGGCATCCAGCGAGGCAAGCCGGCGTTCAAGCGCCTTGATTTCTTCGTCAATCTCCTTGACCCGCTTTTCCGCTACCTTCTCCAGGAAGGTGCGCTTCACTTCAAGGCCGCCAATGGTGATTGCCGCGCTCCCCTTCCCTTCAACCCTTACCGAATCATCCTGAACAAGCGCCGGCAGGTTTTCAAAGGCCACCAGGTAACTGCCCGGTTTGACCCGCAGCGAGGCGGTCCGGGAGACCTGGGCCCGATCAGCGAAGACCGTCACGGCAGTGATGGCCGGTGACGCCTTCAGGCGTTTCAATTCAGCGGAGAAAGCCACGGCAGGCATCAGCAGCAGGGCCACGAACAGCGTTTTCTGCAACATTTTCATAGGAAGCTCCTTTACCAGAGACTCAAGTAAATTGACCATAAAAAAATACCACACTTAAGTATCCCATGCAAAAGGCAACTATAAAGATATTCTGTTAAAGGTACGCAAAACCATAATAGAGATTCAAGAGTTGAGATGCTGAAAGCGCCCTGGCGTGATGCCGACCAGCCGTTTAAAGAAACGGTTAAAATGGCTCTGATCGGCAAAACCGACCTCCGCTGCGACAGCGACCGGCGCAAGGCCGGACTGCAGCAGCTCCCTGGCCTTGTCCACCCGGCACTTGATCAGGTATTCATAAGGCGTGACACCTTTGATGCGCAGGAATTTCCTCTGCATGTGAAAACGGCTCAGACAGGCAATCGAAGCCAACTGAGCCATTGTTACATCCTCACCGAAATGGCTGCTGATATAGTGACATACGCGCTCAATGCCATCATCATGCACAGGCCGGTCTGACTCCACCGCCATATCTCCGGCATGACGCACCAACAGCTCGGACATCAGCATCTGCAGCTTACAATCACACGCAGTGGCATCGAGTTTTGAAACAAAATGTTCAAAACAATCATCGAACAGTTCAGCGACAAACGGATCCCGAATATGCGGATTCAGGAATCGCGGAACAGGGCAAGGGCTGCCTGATATCTCCGCAAAGCAGTTTGCGGCATGCCCGGCATGCATACTGAGCACCCGATATGAATGTGTCGCATTTTCAGCAGCATGACTGCAGTGAGACTGGTTGGGATTAACCACAAACAGTTCTCCGGCTGCAACGGCAATAGGCCTGTCGCCCACTTCCATGCAGCGGCAGCCGCTGTCAATCAGGCCTACGGCAAAGGAGTCATGCATGTGCCTGGAAAAACTGTGGCACATGTCGATCCCCTGAACGCCTTTCACAAAAGGCAGGACATCCCATTCAAACACAAACAGCCCGGGTACTCTCTTTGCCATCCACCCTCCAAAACCGCCAATCCTTTACAAGAGCGCTGGGAAAAATTTGGCCAGCAGCACCAGCCCGTCCCCTCCGGCAGTCACCCGATGCGGCACCCCCTTGGGTATTACAGCCATGCGCTGCGGGAAATAGTGACTGTCCCGCCCGCCAATGGTACCAAGTCCCTCACCGGAAATCACCTCATGTAGCTCCCACTGATCGGGGTGTTCATGCAGCGCCAGCTCACAACCGGCATCCACCTTGACAATATGGCAGCTCAGCTGCCCGGCAGTATCGGCAGCGCACACCAGATGCTTGAGATAAACCCCCTTAAATTTGGGGTGTTCGTTCCAGGCAACTGCAGCAGCATTCAGCTCGCGATCTGCAAGCAGAATCTCCGCAGCAGACATCAAACCAGCATAATCGTTGTTTTCCATGGCATCCTCCTCAACATCGAAATGATTTTGAAAGAGCATGCCACGGTGCATATTTTTAGTATTGTACGATATTGCTCTTTTGCAGCACCAATGACGATATGCAATAATTTATGCCACTATGCTGCCACACCACGCCAATGTCAACCTGGCGCCCCTGGAATAATCTGGTAAGATTAAAATCACTTGCCAGCCAGCATGAATTGCAGTACTTCAATAGTAGACCATACCCCAAACAGAACATCTCAGGAGGTGTCCCCCATGAGCGCAAAAACAATATTTATCACCGGTGCGTCATCAGGATTCGGTGCAGCCTGCGCACGCATTTTCGGCAAACAGGGCAACCGTTTGATCCTGGCGGCCCGACGCGTGGAATCGCTGGAAGATTTCAAGATGGGGTTGGACGGCAAAGCCGAGGTGCATATCATCAAACTGGACGTGCGTGACCGCGAAGAAGTCCGCAGCGCAGTGGAAAACCTGCCTGACGACTTCAAGGATGTCGATGTACTCATCAACAACGCCGGACTGGCGCTGGGACTGGAGCCTGCCCACAAAGTCAATCTGGACGACTGGGAAACCATGGTGGATACCAACATCAAGGGGCTGATGTACTGCACCCGCTTCATCCTGCCAGGCATGGTCAAACGCAACAGGGGTCATATCGTCAACATCGGCTCGGTGGCCGGCAACTGGCCCTACCCGGGCGGCAACGCTTACGGCGGCACCAAGGCCTTTGTCAAACAGTTTTCCCTGAACCTGCGCTGCGACCTGCTGGGAACCAACGTGCGGGTAACCTGCATCGAGCCGGGCATGGCCGAAACCGAATTTTCCAAGGTCCGGTTCAAAGGCAATGAAGAAAGCGCCGCCAAGGTTTATCAGGGCACCAAACCGTTGGTGGCGGAAGATATCGCCGAGACCGTAGAGTGGGTGGTCAGCCGTCCCGCCCATGTCAACATCAACGAACTGGAGCTGATGTGCGTTGACCAGGCCTGGTCACCGTTTGCCGTACACAGGGAGAATGTCTGAAAACCGTTGTTCCGGTTTCAAATCAAAGATGATACCAAGGCGGCGAGAACAGAGGCGACGGAGGCCCTCACCCGGCCTTTAACCACTATCTAGGGTTATAAAATTATCAGGCCTTTGAAAAACGTCATGAGGAAGGCCGGATGCAAGGCGCACGGAGCACAGCAACCGAGACATAACTGATAGTTAGTCGAGGTTGCGAGCACCGCGCAACACAGCAGGCGGACTCCGCAATAGTTTTTTAATGGCCTGTTACGCCAGCGGCGCATCCTCCGGCATTTCCTTCTCCACATCCGGACAATAATTTCGATCCGCGCGTTCCAGATTCATCCCTACCGGACCTTCCGTTTTCAGCAGCCTCAGCCAGACCCGCACATTCTCCACCACAATCACCGCCACCATCACAATTACCACCATACTCAGTCCTGCATTGAGCAGCATATCCTGCGACAGGTACAGTTTGATATTCATCACCCCGGCAGCAAAGGTGGTAACCGTGATGAAGAGACAGGGGATGAACGTGATCAGCGCATAGACCTTCTTGCGCCCCACCCGCAGGACGATGGTGGTGCCGATGGCCAGTGCCAGCGAAGCCAGCGCCTGATTGGTCACGCCGAACATGGGCCAGATGGATTTAACATCGCCGGTATAAAGGATGTAACCCCAGGCAAACGAAACCACCGCGCTGGTAAAGATAATCCCCGGTATCCATTCGGTCTGTTTCAGCGGTTTGTAAACATTGCCCAGGATATCCTGCAGGATATAGCGGGCCACCCTGGTGCCGGCATCAATGGTGGTCAGAATGAAGAGCGCCTCGAACATAATGATGAACTGGAACCAGTAGCGCATCATGTGCTGCATCCCCTCACCGATGTTGGAAAAGATGTGGGCCATACCCACCGCCAGCGATATGGCGCCGCCTGGGCGATGGGAGACATCAAGGCCGACCAGCCGGCACAGTTCCGGCAGGTCCTTAACCGGCAAATTCAGCTGTTCAAAGGCCGTAGCGGAAGTGTTGATGGCAAAGTAGTCGCCCGGCGCCAGCGTCACGGCGGCCAGCAAGGCCATCAACGCCACAAAGGCCTCGGTCAGCATGGCGCCGTAGCCGATTACGCGGATATGGCTTTCCTTTTCCAGCATTTTGGGGGTAGTGCCGGAACCGATCAGGGCATGGAAACCGGATATGGCGCCACAGGCGATGGTGATGAACACATAGGGCCACACCGGGCCGGGGATGATCGGCCCGCCGCCGCTGACGAAACCGGTGACAAACGGCATCTGCACATCGGGATTGACCAGAAACAGGCCGACCGCCAGACCGCCGATAACCGCAATCTTCATAAAGGTGCTGAGATAGTCCCGCGGCGCCAGCAGCAGCCATACCGGCAGGGCCGCCGCGCAGAAGCCGTAAATCGGCAGCATGATAGAGAGACTGTGCCTGCTGAAGGTGAACCACCCGGCCATGGAGGATTCGGCAACAGGCGCCCCCAGGGCAACTACCGCCAGCACCGCAATCACGCCCGCCACGGAACCGGACATGATCGCACCCGGCCTGAAGCGGAACATGTAGAAACCGACGATCATGGCAATGGGGATGGTCATGCCGATGGTGAATACGCCCCAGGGATTGTTGTAAAGCGCGTTGGTGACAGCCACGGCCAGACCGGCCAGGGCAACGATGATAATAAACAGCGTCACCAGGGCCGTCGTCGTGCCGGTCAGCCTGCTGACATCCCGCCTGGCAATAGTGGAGAGGGATTGCCCCTGATGCCGCACCGAGGCAAACAGGATGATCATGTCATGAACGCAACCGGCAAAAACCGAACCCAGCAGGATCCAGAAAAATCCGGGGCCCCAGCCGTACTGGGACGCCAGCGTTGGGCCGATCAGAGGCCCGGCCCCGGCAATGGCCGCAAAATGGTGGCCGAACACCACCCATTTATTGGTCGGCACATAATCCTTGCCGTCATTGCAGGTGATCGCCGGCGTCACATTGCGGTCGTCCAGCATCATCACCCTAGCGGCTATAAATGCCGAATAGTAGCGGTACGCCAGCACCAGCACACAAATCGAGCTCAACAGCAGATAAATCACACTCATCAAACAGACCTCTTGTTGATTTTGAATTGAGAAGAGTAGACCTAAAATCAGCCGCATTCAAGACAGAAAGTGATATAATCCTGCCGATGCAGCTGTTTAAAACTGGCTTTTGGTCTATAATCTCAGCAGGCTGCTGTTTTTTAATAATCCGGAGAAATACATGTTATTAGATTTGCGGACCTTTGTTTTTATTCTGGGTATTACCCACATCTTCCAGATTATCGTTTTCTCTTACCAATACTGGATCAACAAACACTATAACGGCATCGGCTGGTGGCTTTTGTGGAGCATAGCCGAGGTTATCGGCTTTGGTTTCATACTGCTGCGTGACACCCCCTCCATCAAGACCATTGCCATCACCGGGCAAAACACCTTCATCATTCTGGGCGTGATCTGTCTTTATATCGGCATACTGAGATTCTTTGGCAAAAAACACGGGCTATTGATTGCAGCCTGCACCTTTGTCACATTTTTCGCCCTGTTCTCATATTTCATATTCGTCAATGATGATATCATCAATCGCGGCATTGTTATCTGCATCACGCTGGCAGTCATCTCCTTTCTGTCTGCACACGCGCTGCAGGCCTACAGACCGGCCCAACTCTCCGGCTCTGCGAACTTCACCTCACTGTTTTTCCTTTCCCACGGCTGCTTTTTTCTGCTTCGTGCGGCAACACTTTTCCATGACGGCATGCCACACTCCAATCCACTTGCCCCCACCCTCCTGAATGTAGCAACCTACATTGACGCGCTCATCTGCAGCATCATGTGGACCTTTGCCCTGATCATCATGATCAACCAGAGGCTCAATGTTGAGCTAAAAGAGGCCAAGGAAGAGATGGAACTGGTTTTCAACACCAGCCCTGACGCCGCTATCATCAGCCGTTTCAACGATGGTCTTATCGTCCAGGTAAACGAGGGGTTTTGCCTGCTTTCCGGTTTCAGCCGCGAAGAGACGGTCGGCAGATCAAGCCACGAACTGGGCATCTGGCAAAATCCGCTCGACCGCCAGCGTATGACAAGCGAACTTGAAAAGAACGGCTCCATCACCAATTGCGACATGTTGTTTCAGAAAAAAGACGGCAGTGCCTGTCACAGCCTGATGTCAGCAAAGATCATTTATCTGCATGGCGGCAAACACATCATCAGCCTGACCAAGGACATCAGCGAACGCAAGCGCATGGAAGAACAGATACAGCATATGGCCAACCATGATGTGCTTACAGGCCTTCCCACATTAAGGCTTTGCAACGACCGGCTCTCAATGGCCATCAAGGAGGCCGGAAGAAACGGTACTTCAGTGGCAGTCATGTTCCTGGACCTGGATAATTTTAAAAGTGTTAACGATAATTTCGGGCACGAGGCCGGTGACCGCATACTGAAAGAGATCGCACAAAGGCTGATTGACTGCGTACGTCAGACCGATACGGTGGCCCGTGTGGGCGGGGATGAATTTCTGATCATTGCGCCAGGCAACAATGCCCGCAAAAGCGCCCTTAGAATTGCCGAAAAGGTTATTTCCCGCATACCGCAACCTGTAGAATATGAAAGCCGACAAGTCGAGGTCAGCACCAGCATCGGCATCGCCATCTATCCTGAAGACGGGACGGAAACACGTCTGCTGATCAAAAAAGCAGACGAAGCGATGTACCATATCAAGAGAAGCGGCAAGAACCGATTCTGCTTCTTCGAAGAAACCGTCACGTCCTCAGACTCCGGGAAAGCACACACTGCAGACATGTAATAAATCACCGGCATCTATCCTCAAAAGATGGGGGAATTTTATGAAAAAACAATTTGTGGCCATACTCTCGCTGTTCTGTCTTTACCTTGCCGCCCCGGCTTACGGTCAGACCCAACTGCGACCGGACTACCTTGATCAGCCGGTGCAGGTGAAGGTTATCGGAGAGATCAATCCGGGGGAAAAGTACCCGCTGCTGATCTTCCTGCCTTTCACATCCGGCAATGCCGACAGATATTTCTCATTCGTCAGCCCCCACACAGGTCTGGACAACTACATAGCCGTCATCCCCCAGGGCACCGTCCAAACAACAGACTACCTCCCGGATTTCTACTCCTATATCAAATGGTATGAAAAGCGCCTGATGGCCGATCTGCCCGGAATTTTCAAGGAATACCCGGTTGACCGGAACAGAATCTACATCAGCGGTTATTCGCTGGGCGGAGACCTGTCCTGGGCCTTGATGATCCGCCAGAAAGAGCTGTTTGCCGGGGCGCTGATCATCGGCAGCCGCTGCAGCTACGCCCTGAACAGCAAGGATTTGAAGTACCTTAAGCAGCACGGAAGGCGATTCGTGCTGTTGATGGGTGACCGTGACCTACCGGACAGGGCCAAAGGGATGGACAATGCTGCCAGGCTGGCAAAAAAGAACGGGCTGGCGGTTTGGCACCAGCAATTCCAGGGCGCACACGACATACCGAACGGGCAGGAGCTGAGAAAGGCATTCAACCTGCTCACAGACAGCAAAACAGCAGAGTAATCTCAAGACTCCGCAATCATCCAGCAGGACACCAGGGGGCAAGCAGATGCCGTTCACATTCAAGGTAGAAACCTTCCAACCTGAAGATGCCGCAGGGGTTTCACACCTGTTCAACCAGGTTTACGGAGACGGCTATCCGGTTAAAACCGTCTACAACCCGCAAGAGATCATATCGGCATATAAGCAAGGCGGATATTTTCCTTTTGTTGTCCGCTCATCAGCCACCTCGGTGATAGCCTTTGGTGCCCTGTACCACTCAGCCCCCCACCAAGGCATCTACGAATTCGGCCAGGGGGTCGTCTCGCCGGAATACCGCAGCGCCGGTCTCGGCAGGATGCTTTTTGAATATGTGGAACAGTATCTGCCCACCCTGCCCGGCGCCGAGCTTTATTTTGGCGAGGCGGTCTGCAACCATACCCACACCCAGAAGGCCGGCGCGCTGATCAAGACCATCGAAACCGGTATCGAGATCGATCTGCTGCCGGGCAACGCCTATGGAGACACTGCCCAAAGCCACAACAGAGTCGCCGTGGTGGACATGTTCAGGACATACACTCCTCGCCCCCATACCGTATATATCCCCGAACGCTACGAACAGATTGTGCGCTTCATCTACGACGGCTTTGACGACAGCCGGACCCTGCTGCTTTCCTCCCAGCCACCTGCTGAAAACCAGTCGACCCAACTTTCATCCCGGGTGTTCGAATTTGCCCAGGTAGCCCGCATTGGAGCGCCGGTGATCGGCCCTGATTTTGAAGAAAAGCTGGCGGCTGAGGAAATAGCCCTGGCAGACAGTCCTTTGCGGGTCAAACAGCTATGGCTGCCCCTTTCAAGACCGGGTGCCGCCTGGGCTGCAGATATCCTGCGCCAACACGGCTACTTCTTCGGCGGCATCTTTCCGCGCTGGTTCGGAGAGGATGCCCTGCTGATGCAGCACATCAACGGTCTGCCGGAATGGGACAGCATCCATCTGTACTCCGAAAGGAGCGTGGAGATATACAGGCATATCCAGGCCGACTGGCAAAGTGCCTGCGATGAATCACCTGCCCAGAGGGGGATGCAAAATGGATAACAACCTGCCGCTGCAAGACATCAAGATCGTCACCCTGGCCTACAATCTGCCCGGCCCGGTGGCGGCACAGAAGCTGGCCGGGCTTGGTGCAGCGGTTACCAGGGTTGAGCCGCCAAAGGGGGATCCCTTCTCCCGCTGGTGTCCGCAATGGTATGCCGACCTGTGCGCCGGACAGCAGATCATCCGGCTTGATCTGAAAACCGCGGCAGGCCAAGGCGAAATGGAAAGTCTGCTTGAGAAAAGCGACCTATTCATCAGTTCCATTCGCCCTTCAGCGCTCGCTGCCCTTGCACTGGATTTCCCGGCCCTGCGCGAACGCTATCCCAGGCTCTGCATGGTGTCCATCACCGGCTATCCTGCACCGGACCAGAACCTGGCCGGCCACGACCTGACCTACCAGGCAGCCTTCGGCCTGCTGACACCGCCACAACCCCCGCGCACACTGATTGCCGACATGGCCGGAGCCCAGGAAACAGTAAACGCAGCCCTGGCCCTGCTCTACGCCCGTGAACGCGGCCAGGGGGCAGGATACCGCGAAATAGCGCTGTCCACCAGCGCCGCCCTGTTCGCCGAGCCGCTGAAATACGGGCTGACCGCGCCGGACGGCCTGCTGGGCGGCAAACTCCCCCGCTACAGGCTGTATGAAACCAGGAAAGGCCATATCGCTCTGGCTGTGCTGGAGGAACACTTTTGGGAAAGGCTTTGCAACAAACTGGGTCTGAATCACACCACAGCTGAAACCCATGATCTGCAGGACAAATTCTGGGCCATGACCGCCATGGAGTGGGAATCATGGGGCACATCCAATGACCTGCCGATCCTGGCGGTCCGGTAAAAGTCGAGGACAGCCCGTGAGCGGCAATATGGAGGCAGTATTTATGAACAACATGCGGATGACACTGATCGCTTTCATGACAGGATTATGCCTGTGCATGACATCTCATGTGAGTTGGGCGGCCAAGCCCGCGCTGTTTGTCCAGACCGGACATTCCAAAAGCGTCAATAGCGTAGCCGTAAACCGCAGCGGCAGCCTGCTTGTTTCAAAGGACGCAGACTCCGTCATGAAAATCTGGGATATGCAGACCGGCAGGGAAATCCGCACTGAAAAGCTGAAATATAGCGCCGAAAATGTAGCATTCATCGATGACAGCCGTTTTGCGGTCTATCACCAGAATTTCATTGAAATCATGCATGTATATGGCGGACTCCAGGAAACTATCAGGTTTCCCCAAATCCCCTACATGTTTGACTCAACACTGGGTAAAGATCGACGCTACCTGTTCAGGGGCAATGACCTTTATGGCGGAGTCAGCATTTACAGCATGTCTGACGGTTCTGAGTTGATCCTGCCTGAAGTGAAGAGCGCCGAACATCAAGGCAGGTGCCACAACAAGGTTGCGCGTTTGGGGCACGGCTATTACGGGGTGTTTTATAAATCTCAAAGCGGCAGCGGCAATGTGGATTATGTGATCTACGATGATACGCTTCAAGTCCGCAAGCGCGGCAGCCTGTCACTAAAAACACCTTTTTACGGCAGATTCAAGGTGTCAGCTGACCTGAAGCAGCTGGCAGTAAAGTCTTCCGGCGATAAAACTTTGATACAGATTTTCGACCTGGCATCCGGCAGAAACACATGCAGTTACCAGCCGCGCCCGCTTGCAAAAAAACATGCAGAATTTCTGTCCGATGAGTATCTGACCTTCGGTTTTCTGCCTGATGGCAGACTGATGCTGGAGTATGGCCAATGGAAAGACAATCCCGAGCGCTCCATACAATTGCCGACCAGCTCAAGGGTGGAACTGGTACTGCTCACCCTTCTCGAAAACGGCATCTATACTGAGAAAAAGATAGTCCTGGATGGTCTGGATTCCCAGGCCTGTTCCGGTCGTTCCTGGCCATATCAGCCGATGGGAAATAATATGCTGATCAGCGGCTTCAGCAATGGCGACCTGAAAATGATCGACATGCAGAATAACCAGGATATCAAGCGATTCGGCACCCGTCCTACATCGCTGTTCTACACGGCACAGTCTTCCCGGAACAACCTGCTGGTCTATTACGAGGAGGCATTGTCCTCCAAACCGTACTCGCTGACCTTCACCCTGTGGGACTTGGCCGAAGCACGGCTGAAGATGCTGAACGTATCGACCCGAACCGGCACATACGGCAAGCCGATGTCCATCGGCAGTTACAAATACTCCCGGGTATGCTCGACAGACCCGGCAGCATTGTACCGTCATATCCCCGCCGAACTGTTCAGGGAAGATTACAAAAATTTGGAATATTACGGTTGTTCCCAAAGTCTGATCTACATCACCAAAGGCACGGATGATTTTTCTGTTGAACGCGGTGAAGACCGACAGACACTTATCAGCAGGAAAACAAAACAGAAACTGGCGGACTTCTATGCCTTTGAGGATGGCGAATGGGTGATCATCACCCCTGACGGTTACTACAATGCATCTGCCAACGGCGAAAAGCATCTCAACGTAAGGGTCGGGGCCAACGTTTACGGCATTGAAAACTACCGGGAAACCTTTTTTCGTCCAGACTTGGTCAAACTCACCATTGCCGGCGGCCCACTGCAGGGCTACCGCACCCTGGCCGACATTAAACAGCCCCCAAAAGTCAGTATCGTTCAGACACCGGCATCTTCATCCACAGAAACATTAAAATTGACCCTGAAGCTGGAGGAACAAGGGGGAGGCATCGGCGATGTGCGCCTGTTTCTGAACGGTACGGCTGTTTTGCTGGAAAATGCCCGTTCACTCAAAGCAGTTGAAAAAGGAAAACAGGCACCTGTTTTTCGCAGCTACAATCTGAAACTGGCGCCCGGCAGCAACACAATCATGGCCGTGGCCTTTAATGCCGACAACAGCATGCAGAGCAATGCTGTCTCGCATCAGGTGCAGGCAGCCTTTGCAGCCGGAAAACCGTCCCTGCACGCCCTTGTCATCGGCATCCAGGAATTCCGCAACCCCAAACTGCAGCTGAATTACGCAATTGCTGACGCCAGGCTGTTTGCCGATACGCTGCGTACAGGTGCTGCCGGCATGTTCGATCAGGTCAAGGTAACAACGCTGACCAGCAGGGACCTCACCAGCCGGACCAATATTGTCAAGGCACTGCAGGGATATCAGGCCATCAGGCCTGAAGATATTTTTATCCTGTACGTCGCCAGCCACGGCACCGTTGATGAGGGCGAATACTTTCTGGTCACCTCCAATGTCGGCGCACTCAGCACCCAGAAGCTGAAAACCGATGCCTTGTCCCAACAACAGATCAAAGAGCTTGTCGCCAACATCCCCTCCACCAAAAAACTGATTGTGATTGATACCTGCAATGCGGGACAACTGGGCCAGGCCATGCAGAGCGCCCTGCTGACCCGCGGCATGAGCGAAGAAACCGCCATGAAAGTACTCTCCCGCTCAGTCGGCTCCACTATCCTGTCCGCATCCACCTCACAGCAGGAGGCCCTGGAAGGGTATCAGGGGCATGGCCTGTTTACGTGGGCCCTAGTACAAGGGATGAAAGGCAGAGCGGACAAAGGCGGAACCGGATATATCAGGACCACCGATCTGGCCGCCTATGTGGAGGACGAAGTGCCCAACCTGGCAGAAAAGGTCTTCAAGCGCGCGCAGTTTCCGACTGTTTCCATCAGCGGTCAGGGTTTTCCTCTGGGCAGGATAAAATGAACTGAAATGCAGGAGTATTGCTTATGTTCATGAAGCAGCCGTATTTATTGATCCTCATCTGCACCATCTGTTTTTGCCCGGCCTGGTGCAATGCAGCAACCATCCAGACCTCCGGCGAATACACCATCGGTGATGGCGAGACCATGTCAGCAGGCATAGACCATGCGCGCAACGACGCCATCCGCCAGGCCGCCGAACAGGCAGGTGCGCTGGTCAGAAGTTTCACAAAAGTCCGCGACATGCAGCTGGAGGAGGATGTCATCGAGGTGGTCGCCAATCATGCCATGCGTATCACCACCATGCCAGCGCAACGGGAGATGGTCGGCAACGCTGTACGCATCCGAGTAAACATCAGGGCCGAACTGATCGAAGGCGAAATCGAGCAGGCAATCATGCGCATGCTCGGCCAGCAAACCGAGTTGAAAGATTTTCAGCAGCTCAAGCAGAAACTGGAGCAGCAGAGCCGGGAACTGGAGGCGCTGAAAAAACAGCTGGCCCAGGCGGGCGACTCCGCCAAGCAACAGATCATCTCCCGCATCGGTGAGAACGAAAGGCAGATGCGGGCGGCCAGCCTGATGCAGGAGGCGGGCAGACTGGCCTCTCTCAAACAGTTCGACGAGGCCCGCGAGTTGATGGATCAGGCTGTGACGCTGGATCCGTCCAATCCGCGCGCCTATCTGCGCCGCACCCTGGTTTCTTTCAAACCGGCAGAGCAGGAGGGGGTCCGGCAGGACATCGCCGCCGCCATCCGGCTTGACCCGGCAGAGGGGCCGCTGATGGCCAATTCAGCCTGCCTGCAGCGGGCCAGCGTTTACCTTGAAAGCGGAAACCAGTCCGCCGCCCTGGCCGAGGCTGACCGGGCCGTGGCAATACTTGGGTCCACCGTCCCGCCGGAACATCGAGCGTTTCTGCAGTTTGTCCGCAAGAGCTACGGCATCCATGATGACAACAAGCTGGTGCGCCTGCTGTGCGACACCTTTGCCATCAGCGACTGCACACAGCAAGGAGTGAAAAAATCGGAGAAGGCCCGGGCGATGATGCAGCATCGCCGCCTGCTGCCGCACCTGTACGACGCATACCGGCAACGGGCCTGGATGCGTTATGAGGCCGGCGACCTGAACGGTGCCCGCCGTGATCGTGAGATGAGTTGTGCGGCCTACAATATGGGGCGCGGCATGACCATGTACATGTACGGCGACTTCTGTGAAAAAAGCGGCGAATTCAAGTCGCTTTCAACACCGGCACAGCTGCGGGCCTACCAGATGGTACAGCAGGGGATTCGCGCCTCGTCCGCCAGGGCGACAAAACTGGCGCTGGAAAGGTTTGATGCCGCCACCAGGCTGGACCCGGGCTGCGCTGATGCCTGGTTCCAGCGCGGCTTTCTGCACCTGACGCTTGATCATCACAATCAGGCGCTGGACGACTTTGAGCAACTTGTCCGCCTGGAGCCGGCCAGCGCCCGCTCCTACCATTACCGCGCCATGGCCAAGGAACGCCTGAAGGATTATATCGGGGCTTTGAAGGATCTTGAAAAAGCAATGAAACTGGCCCCCCATGACAGCGAACTGCTGCGCAAGAGGGCCATCACATATGAGATGCTCAATCAGCCGGACAAGGCGGCTGCCGACTACATCAGCTATGCGCGCAGCAATGCGGGCAGCCCGGTTATAATGCTGCAGACCGCCAGGGAACTGATGCGCATGGGGCGCACTCAGGAAGAACGTCAATTATTGGAAGCATTGATGCAGGCCGTAAAAGAAGTAGCCAAAGACCAGCCGGTGGATCAGGAGTTCGCCGATGAGATCGCCAAAGCGCGGGAACGCCTTGAATTGCTGAAAAAGCGTCCCTGAAAACCGAAGGGCAAAGCATCGTTAGAAATATCACGCTTCAAGCTATCCGGATTTAACCTCACCCAGCAGCTCTGCCAGTCTGCCAACCGCAGAGGAGTGCACCACCGCCAGCACCTCATCTTCCGCTTCCAAAACCAGATCTCCGCGGGGGATCAGCAGGCGTCCTTTGCGGATGACGGCAGCAACTACGCTTTCCTTGGGCAACTCCAACCTACCGATCTGGCAACCTGCCGCACAGGAGCGTGGATGCACCTTCTCTTCCACCAGCGAATACTCGCCCTTGCGCAGCTTGAGCAGGGTCACCATCTCGCCCACCGACATCTCCTCCACAATCAGGTGCGCCAGCAGATCCGCCTGATTGAGAGCCACATCCACACCCATCTTCGGCGTAAACATCCAGGCGTTATGCGGATCGTTGATCCGGGCAATAACGCGACCCACACCAAACTCCGAACGTGCCAGACCGGCCACCACCAGGTTGGTCTCGTCAGAACCAGTTACAGCCGCCACCACATCGGCCTGCCTGATGCCGGCGGATTCAAGCACGAGAGGATCCGTACCATCGCCGTGCATGACAATGTCTGCGGGGATGTCCCGTAGCAGCAGGTCAATCTCGTCCCGGTGTTCTTCAATGATCCTGATCTTTTTCCCGCTATTTTGCAGTAGCACCCCCAGGTAGCCCCCCATCTTGCCGCCGCCAACTATTAACACAAACATGGTAACCTCCCCATTAGCAGGTCTTTGAAAAACTATTGCGGAGAGCCGTCTGCGGCGTTGCGAAGGTCACAGCAACCTCGGCTAACTACCTGTTATGCCTTGGCTGCTCCGTTCCGTGCGCCTTGCATCCAGCCTTCCTCACGACGTTTTCAAAGCCCTGTCAAAGCTAAGCCTGAGTCCGCAATCTCGGCTGTTTTTCAAAGTTCTTTTCAATGCATCCCCAGTAGCGCCTTCAACCGGCCTGACGATGAGGCCAGCAAAGCCACATGCATCTGGTCATGCTCACGGAACTCCGTACCCAGCGTCGGCAGGAATGTCCGCCCCTGCCGGGTAACAGCCACCACATGAATTTCTCCCAGCACAGTCAGGTCATTAACCTTGTGCCCCACCAGCAGATGCGGCACTTCAACCTCGACAATGTCCACTTCTCCGCTCCCCAGGGTTTTTATGGCATCCAGATGGGAGTAGCACAGCAGTTCCACCACCCGGCTGACCCCCCAGGTAACATGGGAGATGGTGGCCACTCCCAGGCGTCTGTAGATATCGGCCTTGCGCGGTTCATACAGCCTGGCGACTACTCGCGGCACCCGGAAAAGTTGTCTGGCGATGCGGGCTGCCACGATGTTGATCTCGTCGCTGCTGGTCACGGCTGCCAGGCCGTCGGCACTTTCTATGCCCGCCTTGAGCAGCACCTCCCTGTCTATGCCGCCTCCGGCAACCGTCGCTCCCTGGAAGAAATGTTCCAGCCGTTCAAAGGCATGGGGATCACGGTCAATCACCGACACCTCGTGTCCCTGCTGGCTGAGTGTGTCACAGAGCGCACCTCCCAGCCGGCCGCAGCCAATAATGATGATTTTCATGGAACACCTCCAAAGCCCTGATAAATAAGAAACTGAATTTTTAAAACGTCATGAGGAAGGCCGGATGCAAGGCGCACGGAGCACAGCAACCGAGACATAACTGATAGTTAGTCGAGGTTGCGAGCACCGCGCAACACAGCAGACGACCTCCGCAATAGTTTTTTGCGCAGATATGCCTTGCGTCCCTCCTCCGCCAGGAACATCACCGGCGGATAGCAGAACAAAATGCCCCAGAATGTCAGAGGCAACGCCCCCAGCTCAAAGATCCCCTGGAAGGGCGGCACATAGATCAACAGACAGACTATGGCCAGCTCCACGGCAAAACCTACCAGCAGCATACGGTTACTGAAAAAGCCGATGTTGAATACCGACACACGATCCGTCCTGCATGCATAGGCATTGCCGATCTGGGTGGTCACCACACCGGCCAGAAACATGGAGGTGGCCAGCACATAGACCTGTCCGTCAACTGTCAGCAGGCGTTCGGCATATGGCAGCAGGTCCGGGCGCGGCAGATGCAGCAGATCGCGGTAACCGTACATCCAATAGAGCAGGAAGAAACCGCTGAAGCATAGCAGGGTCTGCAAAGTACCCTGCCAGACCATGGCGCGCAGCAGCAGTGACTTATCGATCAATCTGTCTTTGGCTGAACGGGGCGGCTTGTCCATGATACCCGGCTCCGGCTTTTCCGTGCCCAGCGCCAGGGCCGGCACCATGTCCGTCCCCAGGTCGATGGCCAGAATCTGCATCACCGTCAGGGCCAGTGGCACGTTGAACATGATCTGCAGGATGAATGGCCAGGCCTCCGGCATGTTACTGGTGAAGATATAGGTGGCGAACTTCCGGATATTGGCGTAGACCGTGCGCCCTTCCTCAATAGCATTGACGATGGAGGCAAAATTGTCGTCGGTGAGGATCATATCGGCGGCCTCCTTGGCCACATCGGTGCCGGCAATCCCCATGGCCACGCCGATATCGGCCTGTTTCAGGGCCGGGGCGTCGTTCACGCCGTCACCGGTCACCGCCACCACCTGCCCCATCCCGCGCAGCGTATTGACCACCCTCAGCTTGTGCTCCGGCGCAGCGCGGGCGAAGATGACATCATTGGCCAGCGCATCTTTCAGCGCGGCGTTATCCAGCTTATCCAGCTCCGCACCGCTGATGATGGCCGGCCTCCCCTCGCTGATGATGCCAATGCGCCGGGCAATACTCTCGGCAGTAAGACCATAATCCCCAGTGATCATCATGATGCGGATGCCTGCGCTGCGGCACTTTGCCACCGCTTCGCTCACCTCTGCCCGAGGCGGGTCCATCATGGCCATCAGCCCCAGCAGGGTCAGCCCCTGCTCCACCTTGTCGGCGCTGAAATCCAGAAAGCCACGCTCCAAGCGTCTGCGGGCCACCGCCAGCACGCGCAGACCGTTGCACGCGTAGTCGTCATTGGCGAACATTACAGCAGCGCGCATGGCATCATCCAGCGGCAGCTCCCGGCCATCCCGCAGCATAAAGCTGCAGCGGGCAAGCACCTCCCCCGGCGCCCCCTTGACGAAGACAACATTGTCCGTTTCCCGGTCCCCGGTCCCCGGTCCCCGGTGTACCGTGCTCATCATCTTGCGCCGCGACTCAAAGGGAATCTCGCGCAGCCTGGGCTGTCTTTCCGCTTCAGCAGCCAGGTCAAGCCCTGCCTTGGCCGCGACCACAAGCAAAGACGCCTCGGTAGGATCCCCCAACACCTTCCATGCACCGCTGCCGTTTCCTGCAGGGGCTACGCGGGCGTCATTGCACAGCCCGCCAGCCAGCAGCAGGGTGTGCAGGTCATCACCGGGCAGCACCTCAACACGGCTCCCCTCCTCCTGGATCTCGCCATCAGCAGCATATCCCACGCCTGTCACCTTGAGAGTCCGGCCGCCAAGCCAGATATTGGTAACGGTCATTTCATTTTCTGTCAGTGTGCCGGTCTTGTCGGTACAGATCACCGTAGTGCAGCCCAGCGTTTCAACCGACGACAGGCGCTTCACCAGTGCATTACGACGCGCCATGCGCTGCACCCCCATGGCCAGCGACAGTGTCACTGTCGGTAGCAGTCCCTCCGGCACAAAAGCCACGATCATCCCCATGGCAAAGATAAAACTGTGGGATACGGTCACCCCGACCACAAAGGTGGCCAGCAGGAAGAAGAGTACCCCGATGCTGCAGGCCATGATGGTAACCACCCTGGTCACCCGGCCGATCTCCTTCTGCAGAGGGCTGAGTTCTTCGCCGATCTGCTGTGTCAGGTTGGCGATCTTGCCGAACTGGGTATGCATGCCAGTGGCAAAGACCACCGCCCTGCCGGTGCCCGATGCTACGCAAGTGCCGGCAAAAACCAGGTTGGGCAGTTCTGTTTGCCCCAACCCTGACGGTAGCACCGCCTCGGCAGTCTTGCGAAGCGGATGGGATTCGCCAGACAAGGTCGACTGGTCTGTACGCAGTTCCGACTCATAAACCAGCCGGGCATCAGCCGAGATATGGTCACCTTCGGCCAGAACAATCAGGTCTCCCGGCACCAGCTGCTCAGCCGGAATTAACATTTCCGTCCCGTCACGCATCACCCGCGCCTGCTGCGGCAACATCCGGCGCAGCGCCTCGGTGGCCTTGTCGGCGCGGTATTCCTGCCAGAAACTAAAGCAGCCGTTGATCAGATTGACGATCCAGATGGCAATGCCCAACTGCGGCATTTGTGCAATAAAGCCTACAATCCCGCCCACCCAGAGCAGGATGGCCATGACATGAGTGAAGTTGGCCAGGAATTTGAGATAGAGCGGTTTGCCCTTGATTTCACTGATGGAGTTGGGACCGCAGCGGGACAGGCGTAGAGCAGCCTCGGACGCGCTCAGGCCTGTGAGCGAAGAGCCCAGAGCCTGGTAAACGGCAGAAACAGGCTCCGCCTGAATATTGGTGGATAGGGAATCAGATGAGGCTATGTCTTGCAGGTCAGTTGCCATGCCTGATTTGCCTTCTGTTTCAAGCAGATAGTACTGCTTAGACAAGTTTATCAGACATTGGAAATTCTAAAAGCCGGGCGTAACAATCAGTCTGCCTGAATCCGTGACGCCAGAGTGCCGCAGTATCCGAAAAAGCCGGGGCCCACACGTCGCCGTGCCGTGACACCCCACCTCCACTGCTGGTCCTCCGCCCAAAAGGCACTATCTGCCTGAAACTTAACAGGGCTTTTAAAAACGTCATGAGGAAGGCCGGATGCAAGGCGCACGGAACGGAGCAGCCGAGGCCGCCCCTCACCCGGCCTTTGGCCACCCTCTCCCTCAGGGAGAGGGGACACTGTATACCTTCTCCCTCTGGGAGAAGGATAGGATGAGGGCCGGTAGATTGAGCTTTAGAGTAAGCGGCACCAACTCAGACCAACTTCGCAGTAGTTTTTCAAAGGTCTGTAAATTCAACCATGTGTCTGCGACTGTGCATAGGCACATGCTGGCGCTGCAGACGGGGATTGCGGCGCGCTTCGATGGCCAGTTGGTCGAAATAGCGGCGCCAGAGCAAAGCGCACTCCTGTTCGGCCGCCGTAAAATCCGGCGCGCCGCTCAGCTCGATATCACGCACCAGGCGCCACTTTTTCAGGTCATAGACCGCCGCCTGTGAACGGGACAGGTCATGGATCACCCAGGGGCGGTCACCCACCCGGGTGGTAAAATGCGGGGCGATAAAGCAGAGGATATCGTACTGCGGCTCGATGCGGGCATACAGAAAGCCCTGCTCCACCTCACGGAAGCGGACAAACCCCAGGTATTTGTGGGCCTGGTGGGCCACGCTGCGACTGATCCGGTCAACCGCGTTGACATCGCTGTCAGCCAGCATATGCACAAACCGCTGCCCCACCCGCAGCCCCAGTTTAAAATAGCGCCACAGCAGCAGCTCCACACCGTCCTGCTGGCTGTGAAAGGCATAGCGGGCCGAAGCAAAAGCATGCCGCGAGGCGGCCTCCACGAATATCTGCCGGAATTTTAGCGCCGCCTGCAGGTCTGTCGGGATGTCCACTGTCACCTCATCAAACAGCAGTTGATGCGCCGGTTCTTCGCTTCCCCGTAGAAACAGCTCCGGTTCCTTGCCCTCGGGCAGACAATGGGCCACGGCACAGAGAAAGCCTTCAAAGGTCGCATCATAGCGGCACCGCAGCATCACAGCTCTCCTGTCACGGCAGACACATCGCTATCTGCCGGGAATAACTCCAACTGGTCCAGGGAGGCCTTGCGCCTGGCTGGTGCGGTCAGACGGGAGAACAGTTCCGGACCGTCCAGATTGATACCGCCCAGATAGCGGCCACAGGCGGTGATGAAATAGCGCGCCCGTTTCATTACCACCCCCAGCCGTTTCAACTCTTCCTCCCCCAGTCGGGCATTGCGCCTAGCCCGCACAATGCGCTGGGCGGAACGCACGCCGATGCCGGGCACCCGCAGCAGCAGTTCGTAATCGGCCCGGTTAACCTCCACCGGAAACTGACCGATATGCCGCATGGCCCAGTCGGTCTTGGGATCCAGGCGAATATCCAGGTTGGGGTGCGTATCGTCCAGCAGTTCCTGCGCGTTGAAACCGTAGAAACGCAGCAGCCAATCGGCCTGGTACAGCCGGTGCTCGCGCAGCAGAGGCGGCGCAGGCAGCGCCGGCAGGCGGTTGTCCGATGATACCGGCACAAAGGCCGAGTAATAGACCCGCTTCAGACCCAGGCGCTGATACAGCCCTTCGGAGAGGGAGATGATCTGGCGGTCGCTCTCCGGTGTGGCCCCCACAATCAGCTGGGTGCTCTGCCCGCCCGGCGCAAACTGCGGCGCCTTGCGGGACCGCTTGCGTTCCTCTTTTGAAGTCAGTATCAGGCTGCTCAGCTGGCGCATGGGGCCGATCAGAGAATCGCGCGGTTTATCCGGCGCCAGCAGCTGCAGGCTCTCGCGCGTAGGCAATTCGATATTGACACTGACACGGTCGGCATAGCGCCCGGCCTCTTCCACCAACAGCCGGTCGGCGCCCGGCACTACCTTAAGATGGATGTAGCCGTTGAAACGTTCCTCCAACCTCAGTTTGCGGGCGACACGAATCAGCTGCTCCATGGTGTAATCGGCCGAGCGCACGACGCCGGTGCTGAGAAACAGCCCTTCGATATAGTTGCGGCGATAGAAGTCCATGGTCAGCCGCACCACCTCTTCCGGCGTCAGGGCGGTGCGGGTGATGGAGTTGCTGCGACGATTCATGCAGTAGGCACAGTCATACTGGCAGGCGTTGGTCAGCAGGATCTTCAACAGGGAGATGCAGCGGCCGTCGGCGGTCCAGGTATGGCAGATGCCGCCGGACTTGGTGCTGCCGACACCGCCTGCCACACCCTTGCGGTTGCTGCCGCTGGAAGAGCAGGAGACGTCGTACTTGGCACTGTCGGCCAGTATTTCCAAGCGCTGTTGCAGGGTGAGTGTGCTCATGGGCGATAGTTTAGCACAGATGTGGGACAGAATATGTCATCCATAATGACAAGCGACATCAGCTGAATAACTGTCCACGAAAGCCACGAAAAGCACGAACAGAGATCACTTTGTGGAATCACATTATGCTCTTGTAATAATTCGTTTTTCCCTGTAAATCATCAAATATGTAAATTTCCGGTAAAACATGTCCGGATTGATACCACAGCACACTCAACAAACCTACAAAGGAGCCATCCAGATGAAAAAAGCAATCATCACTATGCTGTTGCTGGCAGCAACATCCACAGCTTTTGCCAATGAACCGGCCAACGCTAAGAAGCCTTCACCGGAGGAGATGCAGCAGATTATGGAGATGTCCATGGGGGCAATGGTGCCGATGATGGGCAAGATGACAGAGGTGATGATCGAGGCGCAGCTCCGCATAGCGGAAAAGCCTGAGACTGCCCGCAGGGTGGCCGCATTCAAGATGAATCTGTATACGGAACTGCTCAAGCAGGGCTTTTCCAAGAAAGAAGCCTTCGAGATCATGCTTAATACGTCGGCACCGGCGGCCATGCCGGGCATGAAGTAGTTTCCATCCGGAAAAGGGTGCTTTTCCCCCCTGGCGATGTCAATCTTCGGTTTTGCTTGTGCGACGTACCTGTGTACGCCTCCGCGCAAACCCTCGATTTCCTTGCCAGCAGAAAAAATCCCCACTTTCCATATTGGAAACCAAAAGTTTATCAACGAATCCGTGACGCCAGAATGCTGTAGTGCCCTAAAGAGCCGGGGCCCACACGACGCCGTGCAATGTCAAACCACTTACCCAGTTGGTCCTTCGCCGAAAAGGCGCTATCTGCATGCAACTTAAAGGCAGAGGCCTTTCGGGTCAATGAAGCATGGAGGCGTCACGGATTCAGGTCTCATCCAGAGAAATCAGAGAAACCAGCATGAGCAATAACGAAGCCGCACGCCTGTTGAAGATGATGCCCAACTTCCTGAACCCGCGTAAAGCGGCAGGCATCAGCAAAACCTATGCCTTCCGCTTGTCCGGGCCTGACGGCGGCGAATATGCACTGATCATCAACAACGGCCAGTGCCGTTTCGAAGAGCAGCTGATGCCAGATGCGGATATTCTGATCGAATGTTCTGCGCAGACATGGGTGGATATCTCGCTCAAGCGGCTGAAACCTTGGCAGGCGGCCATGCGCAAGGAGTTCCGTTTCAGCGGCAGCCTGTTGGACATGCTGCGCTTCAATCGGCTGTTTTCAGGCAACAGTCCGGCCGACACCGTGCCGGACGGGTTGTATGCGGAAACGCAAAACGAGGCCGATCACCGTATGGGAAAATGGACCAGACCGGAAAAGGTCTTGATCCTGCAGGCCTCGCCGCAGGGCAGCAAAGGCACGACAGAGGTCATGCTGCGGCATTTCCAGGCCGGACTTGCCAAAGCAGGCATCACCTCCGATGTACTCTATCTGCGGGAGCTGGATATAAAACCCTGCGCAGGCTGTTTCGCATGCTGGAAAAATGAAGCGACCGGCGAGTGCGTCATCAAAGACGATATGCGTGATCTGCTGCCGCGCATCCCCTCCTACGATCTGCTGGTGCTGGCCACGCCGCTGTATGTCGACATCGTCCCCGGCCCATTGAAAAACCTGCTGGACCGGACTATCCCCCTGGCCCATCCGTTCATCTTCAACAAAAACGGGCGCTGCCGCCACCCTTCCCGCCACAGCAAGATGCCGAACCTGGCGCTGCTGGCGACCTGCGGATTTTACGAAATAGAGCATTTCGACATACTGGTCAAATGGCTGGAGGCAGCAGGCAAAAACGCCCACATGCCGCTGCTGGCCGCGTTGCTAAGGCCGCACGCTCATGCCCTGACGGGCAAATCCAGGTTCGCGGCCATAGATCGTTCCATGCAGGCGGTTGAGGAGGCAGCCTGTACGCTTGTAACATGCGGCAAGGTGCCCAAGAAACTGCTCAAAGCGGTATCGGAACCGGTACTGCCCAAGCCGATGTTCATGGCAGCCGCCAGAAACTGGTGGAAACAGGAGTATTAGTACTACCTGCTGTTGCAGCCCTGATAGCACCCCGGTTCAACCTGGTCGGCATAGTCAATCCCCCATTGATGCATCATCTTCAGGATGGGCACAAGCGTCTTGCCGTTATCCGTCAGTGAATACTCAACCTTCGGCGGCACCTGGGTATAGATGTATCGAGTTATCAGCCCATCCCGTTCCAACTCCCGAAGCTGCTGGGTCAGCATTTTTTGCGTGATCTTCGGCAGCGCCTTTTTCAGTTCGCTGAACCTCAGGGTAGCTTCTCCCAAATGCCAAAGTATCAAGGATTTCCACTTCCCACCGATCAGGTCGATAGTCAGCTCCATTGGACAATGATATTCGATTGATCTAAACAGCACCTGTCGCGCCCTCCAGTGTTTTATGCAATTAATTCAACTAAGTATGCAAATTGATACTATAATACCAATTTGTACGTACTTGCCATATATGCCGACAAGATATATTGCTATAGCACAATCAGTTGCATATCGAACAGCATATTTAACGAGCAAACAAGTTTATTTCAAACAGGGAGGTACAAATTTAATGCCCAAGAACATTTTGATCTTAACAGGCAGTCCCAGGAAAAACGGTAACAGCGACAAGCTGGCAGAGGCATTCATGGCCGGCGCACAGCAGGCGGGGCATACCACAGTAAAATTCAGCACTGCCGACAAGCAGATCAAGGGGTGCATAGACTGTCAAACCTGCTTCAGCAAAGGCAGCGCCTGCTCTATTCCGGATGACTTTGCCACGCTGGCGCCGCTGGTGGAGCAGGCCGATATGCTTGTATTCGCCACCCCGCTGTACTGGTTCAGCTATCCAGCTCAACTCAAGGCAGCGATTGACAAGTTCTATTCGTTTCTGATGGCCAAAAGAGAATTAAAAGTAAAGGAATGCGCCCTGCTGGTCACCGGAGGCGCCGATGACATGATTGTATTCGATGGGATTGTCAAATCATATCAGCTGATGGCCGGCTTTCTGGGATGGAAAGACAGCGGAATAGTCATCGTGCCTGGGCTTCACGGCAAGGATGAAATACTGCAGACCGACGGGCTGAAGCGGGCCGAGGCATTGGGCAAAAGTCTCTGATCTGTCAACTGCACGGCTGTGGTTATACAGCCGTGCAGTTCAATGCATCCAGCAATAGCGACAAACAAATCCCCATATTACAATTTTACGCATCAGTTCATCACTCTTGGAGTTTTTAGGTTTGACATTGGACTGGCCAGTTCGGTATACAGGAATATTCGTTTTAATCTTGAGAATAGCAACTTTGATAAACGGATTGCCGTGCTATTCACTAAAAGACAGGTGACTTCACCGCCATGCCCAGATCTAAAGAGCTTGCCCAGGCCAACCTGGAGAACGTTTACCGCATATTCACCGTTCCCGAGGCGCCGAACTCCACCTTGGGGCGCATCGACCAGGCCATTTCCAAAGACCTGATGGGTTTTCTCCATGACCATATTGTTGCCGTAGAACGTGATCTGGATGAAATCGAAAAGGATTTCTCCGAATCGCGCATCCCCGACACCCCAACCTTCGTTTCCGACTACACGGAATTCCTCAAGGAAAAACTGGTTTCCCAGTCAGTGCATACCGCCTCGCCCGGCTTCATCGGGCACATGACTTCGGCCCTGCCCTACTTCATGATCCCGCTTTCCCGCATCCTGACGGCACTTAATCAAAACCTGGTCAAGGTAGAGACTTCGCGCGCCTTTACAGCCATGGAACGCCAGGTGCTGGCCATGCTGCATCGGCTGATCTATGAAAACAGCGATGAGTTCTATGCCAAATGGGTTCAGAACAGCAATTACTCGCTAGGTGCCTTCTGTTCAGGCGGCACCATTGCCAATACCACCGCCCTGTGGGCCGCCCGTAACAAGCTCTGCAAGCCGTCCGGAGATTTCAAGGGAATTGCCCGTGAAGGACTGTTCAAAGCGCTGCAGCACCTGGACTGCCAAGGCCTGGCTGTGCTGGTTTCACGACGCGGGCATTATTCACTGGGCAAGGCCGTGGATGTGCTGGGTATTGGACGGGACAACCTGGTAACGGTAGAGACGGACGATAACAATCGTATGGATCTGAAAAAACTGCGGGAACAATGCGCCCGACTCAAGGATGAAGGCATCCGCCCGCTGGCCATTATCGGCATTGCCGGCACGACCGAGACCGGCAACGTGGACCCATTGGATGACATGGCTGATCTGGCAATTGAGTTGGGTTGCCATTTTCATGTAGATGCCGCCTGGGGCGGACCAACCCTGTTTTCCGAGAAATACCGTCGCCTGTTGAGCGGCATCGACAGGGCCGATTCCGTAACCATAGATGCCCACAAACAGCTGTATGTGCCCATGGGCGCTGGCATGGTGGTATTCAAGGACCCGGCCACACTGTCATCCATCGAGCACCACGCCGCCTATATCATCCGCCGCGGTTCCAGAGACCTGGGCAGCCGCACTTTGGAAGGTTCACGTCCCGGCATGGCCATGCTGGTGCATGCCGGACTGTCCATCATCGGCCGCAAAGGTTACGAGATTCTGATTGATCAAGGCATTGAGCGTACCCGCAGTTTTGCTGAACGGATCAAGGCACATCCGGATTTTGAGCTGATATCGGAACCTGAGCTTAATATACTGACCTACCGCTATGTGCCGGCCTGGCTGCAGGAAGCCATGGACAAGGCAACAAAGGAACAGATTACGCGCATCAACGAGCAGCTGGACAAAATCACCGAGGCCATCCAAAAACGGCAACGCGAGGCGGGCAAGACCTTTGTTTCCAGAACCCGTTTAAGTCCGAAACGCTACAATGGTGACAATATCATCGTACTGAGGGTGGTCATGGCCAACCCGCTGACCACCGAAGAGATACTGACCTCTGTACTGGAAGAACAGTGCAGCCTCGCCTCCTGCAAGGATATCCGTGCCATGTTCGAGCAGATCAGGCAGATACTCTGAAACCGTTGTCCGGGGGCCGTGAAGATTGGCCGGAAGAACAAGAAGGGGACAGGCAGCTTTTAAAAGCAGCCTGTCCCCTTTGCCGTTCTACTCCCTACTCCCCGCCTTCCGATCACACCGCCTGCAGCACGAAACACTTCAGATATTCCGATTCCGGGAAGGAAAGCAGCACCGGATGATCGGCAGCCTGGGCACAGGTAGCCACCAGCCGCATCTCGCGCTTGGCCTGACGCGAGGCCTGCACCAGCATGTCGCGGAATGCCTCACGCCCCATGTGATATGAACAGGAACAGGTAATCAGGTATCCACCCGGCTCCAGCAGTTCCATGGCCCGACGGTTGACAGTCAGGTAGCCTTTGGTAGCCTCGGCGATATTCTTCTTGTTCTTGACAAAAGCGGGCGGGTCCATCACCACCACGCCAAAGCTGCGTCCTTCTAAACGCAGAGAGCGCAGACGATCAAAGGCATCACATTCCTCGAAGGCCACGCGGCTTGCCAAGCCGTTCAGCTGCGCATTACCGGCAGCCTGCTGCACGGCCCTGGCCGAGATATCCAGCCCCAGCACGGAACGCGCCCCGTAATGACCGGCATGCACGGCCCAGCTGCCGGCATAGCAGAAACAGTCCAGCACATCCTTGTCCTTGCTGATACCACAAAGCAGCTGATGATTTTCCTTCTGATCCAGGAAACCGCCGGTCTTCTGGCCTCCAGCCAGATCAACCATGAAACGCAGCCCATTTTCCTTCATCTCCACCGATGCCGGGATAGTTCCAGACAGAACCTCCACCTTTTCATCCAGTCCTTCCAGCGTACGCACCGCCACGTCATTGCGGGCGATGATGCCGGCCGGACTGAACACATTAGCCAGCGCCTCAAGCAGCAGCGGCCGCCGCCGCTCCATGCCCGCCGAGAGAATCTGCAGCGACAGATAATCGCCGTATTTGTCCACCACCAATCCGGGCAGAAAGTCGCTCTCGCCGTAAACCGTACGGAATGTGGTCAGGCCGGGATAGACCTGCTGCCGGTGCGCCAGCGCCGCCCTGATGCGCTGCTCGTAAAAGGCCGCGCTGTCGATATCCTCCATTTGGCGGCTAAGCATGCGGAAGGCGATCAATGAACTGGGATTGTAGTAACCGCAGCCCATGAAACCGCCGCCGACATCGTAAAGCTCTGCGGCGATACCGGATTCACGCGAGCCGTCAATGGCAGCGATCTCATTGCTGAACACCCAGGGGTGCCCGGCCTTTATGCGGCGGTCTTCATTCTTTTTCAGCTTGATTTTTATCATGTACAGATTCCTTGGATTTTATTTCACGCAACGGCGCAACGACACAACGCAAAGGCAACACCATTGGAAAAACAGGAAGATTGCTTTTTTAGACAACCAACGTAAACAACGCTAAGATTTTCTACACCTGAAAACATCTGATAAAAATCTGATATTACCCCTGAACGTCTTGATCTGAATTTATAATCCGGTTTTTATCAGATTTGATCCGCGTGCAGCGATTTTGTTTTTTCGGTTCGCGTTTTCAATATTCTAGCTTTTCGTAGCGTCGTTGCGTGTGTCATGTTTCGGTTCCGGAACTCAATATTGCTTCCCAAATCCCGACACGCTCTGCCGAGACCGGTTTCCCGCATTGCTGCAGATAGTGGGCATTCACCGTCACCAGCAGCAGATTGAGACTGTCCAGATTGATCACCGCCGTGCCGGGCAGTTTTCCCAAGCCCTGCAGATTGAGCGGGCAGTAATCCACCCGGCGCTGACCATTTTCCGTAAACATGATCGGCAGGCCGTGGGTGCGGCAGATGATCGGCCGCGCCACATATAGCAGGCAGCGTTCACCCTTCAGCAGCGGACAAACCTCGCCGCTCTGGTTAGCAGCCACATGCCTGCGGATGGCCTCTATCTGATCATGCGTAAGTTCTCCCAGTGCCTGCTGCAGTGCGGCTGCTTCTACCGGAAAAATAGTGATGGCCTTGCAGCAGCTGGCGCAGCCTGCACGGCAGGTGACATGACCGGATAATTGCTCTTCAATCTGGCGGCAGAGAATATCGACCTTCTCCACCAGCTGATAATAGTTTGAAAGCTGTTCATTCATAAAGTTACCGCTATCACAAAAACCGCGAAAGATAAAGCCGCTGAGCAGTTCACAGCAGATATTTATGCTTAGTTTTATAGCAAATCAGGCTGATTTTTGCTTGACAGAAACTGGCAGTCAAGAGATAAACATGAGTATATAAAAGCGTTTTACGGTACTCCGTCTTTCCCCAAAATTCTTACATAAAGCGGAATCCAGACATTCTAATCAATCTGGAAGTACAGGCATAATGAATTTTCAACCGATCAAACCCAAAAAAGTATCTGTGCAGATTGCCGAGCAGATCCGTTCGTCAATCCTGGCCGGAGATTTTGCGCCGGGCGACAAGCTGCCGCCGGAGCGCGAACTGGCCGAGATGTTCGGCGTATCCCGTCCCTCTGTGCGTGAAGCCTTGAATATCCTTTCTTCAGCAGGCATGGTCATGTCATACCAGGGAGGCGGCACCGTGGTGCTCTCACTGGTGGGCGACACCGTCGGCAATTATCTGTTTGAACTGATCCGCGCCGAGCAGGAACGTGCCCTGGACGTTATTGAGGTACGCAAGGGGATCGAATCATGGACCGCTTACTATGCGGCCAAACGTGCGACACCGGACGACCTGGAGAGAATGAAGGAAATCGTCGACGGCATGGAGAGCAACCTGGGCAGCACCAAGATATCTCTGGAGCTCGATGCCAACCTGCATATCGTCATCGCCAGGGCTACCCATAATATCGTCTGGCTGCACCTGATGCAGAGCCTTTTCGACGCCATGAAGGAGTTTCAGCAGAGCGTCTGGCGGGCAGTTTACATCACCCAGGAGGATTACCAGATCCTTTTCAACGATCATAAGCAGATCTATGAAGCTATCCGCAGCGGTGACAGCAACGCCGCCCGCCAGGCCATGCTGGAACACCTCACCTTTGCCGAGAAGCGCAGCACGGCCTTCATCAACATGCACAATCCGCAGTTCAAGGAATAATCACCTACCTCCCCGCCCATGCGGGGAGGTCAGCAATCCACGCCTTTTCTGGCATCCACACCTTTGCTGTAGTAATGCTTTATCTCGTTCATTTCGGTCACCAGATCGGCCTTTGCGATCAGTTCCGCCGTTGCCCCCCTGCCGGTCAGCACCAGTTCAACATGCTCAGGCTTGCAGTCAATCACCTTTGAAAGATCTGCCCATGTCACCAGGCCAAAATGCAGGGCAACGTTGATCTCGTCCAGCACGACCAGATCGTATTCGCCGCCACAGACCGCCTGGCGTGCCTTTGCCAGACCTCCGGCAATCATTTCCAGGTAATCGGCAGGCGGTTTGCCGGCCGGAAACACCACCACATCATCGCCCCACTCTTTCAGCTGCTCCGGTGACAGACTCCCTTCAACTGCTATAAAGTAAGGCTTGCCGATAGTCTCAATCGTCAAAAGCGGCGAGATATGCGGAAGGATCTTATGCTCGCTGTAAACCTTGGACTTCATAAACTGCAGAAAGCAAACCTTCAACCCCGCCCCCAGCGCCCGGAGCGCCAGACCCATGGCCGCGGTTGTCTTGCCTTTGCCGTTGCCGGTATAAACCTGGACATATCCTTTTGTAAGCATATCTCCTCCTTTCGGAAAACATCTCTGCACAATTTGGTTTTAACTTTGGTATGATATAGCAATCTGTCATAAACTCAACCCAAGCCTGCTTAATTCCCAAAGTTCTCAACATGAATCCCATATCTCAAAGGAGGTACCGGCATGAAAGAGTTAACTGAAAAGACTTATCAAACAGATGTACTGGTAGTCGGAGCCGGTGGAGCCGGCCTGCGCGCGGCCATTGAAGCCCGCAACGCCGGGGCAGATGTGCTGATTGTTTCCAAAGGCGACTATCCCAACGGCTGCGTTACCGCTGTGGCCATGGGCGCCATGTCTGCCCGTCTGGGCAAATCCGACAGCGCCGACCGCCACTATGAAGACACCATCAAGGGTGGCTACCAGCTGAACAATCCCAAACTGGTCAGGCTGTTGGTGGACAATGCCGCCGACAGGGCCAAGGATATTGAGCGTTACGGCACCGAGTTCGAAAAGAAGGACAACGAATATGACCTGTTCCTTTACACCGGCAATTCTGTACCGCGTGCCGTACAATCCGGCGACCAGTACCGGGGCGGCTTTTTCCGTGGTTTGGTAAAAGAGGCCGCCCGCCTGGGGCTGCAGGTCATCCAGCATGTCATGGTTACCGACCTGCTCAAGCAGGCTGGTGCCGTAAAAGGTGCTGTTGCACTGAATCTGGACACCAAAGAGATTATGGTCATCAAGGCCAAGGCGGTTATCATGGCCACCGGCGGCGCAGGTAGTGTATACTCACTGACTACCAACCCTCCCGGTATTACCGGCGACGGTTATGCGCTGGCCTTTAACGCCGGCGCAAAACTGATGGATATGGAGTTTGTCCAGACCAGGGCGGCCATGATCGTACCAGCCGCCATGCGCGGCACACCGCCTCCGGGCGACGGGCTGGTCACCGAGGGCGGTCGCTTTTACAACGGCCTGCTGGAACGCTACATGCGCAAGTATCACCCGGAAAAGGCTGAAAATGTGACCCGCTCCGAAATCTCACTCTGCACCCAGAAAGAGATCATGGAAGGGCGAAATTCACCTAATGGCGGGGTTTACGGAGACTTCTCCGGCGTATCGGATAAAGATCTCAATCGATTCAAGGCATTTGTCCAGAGTTGCCGCGACTGCAATTACGACCCGTCATATCAGCCCTACGAATGGGCCCCCGGCGCACATTACTTCATTGGGGGCATCGTCATTGATGATGAGTGCCGCACCAGCGTCCCCGGTCTGCTGGCCGCCGGAGAGGTGGAAGGCGGTGTCATGGGAGCCAACCGACTGGGTGGCAATGCCCTGGCTGAAACCCAGGTGTTCGGGGCCATTGCCGGCGCAACAGCAGCCAGCATGGCCACGGCAGAAGACAGCCCCGAAATCGAACCACAGGAAATCAGCCGCGCCAAAGAGCACATCCGCTCAATCCTCGGCCGCACATCAGGTGTGGATTACCGGGAGGTCAACAAAACCCTGTCAGAGCTGATGAGCCGTTACGCCGGCGTGCTCAGAAATGAATCCGGCCTGCGCATGGCCATAGAGGCCATGGAAGATATCCGCAGGGACAAGATCGACAGGATATGCGTCAGCGGCGCAGCGACACCACAGGATCTGTCCGGTATATTTGAGACAGAAAACATCCTCACCATCGGCCGCATCATCCTGCAGGCCGCCCTGATGCGCACAGAAAGCCGGGGAGCGCACAACCGTGAGGAATACCCGCAGATGGATGATAACTGGCTAAAAAACATCATTTTTGAAAAACGCGATGGCGAGGCAGTTGCCAGCATCATGCCGATAATAGGGACATAAGGCGTTTTAACGGAGAGTTATGCATAACGACAAATCTATGACATCAACCGGCACCAGCACGACCGGCCTGAACCGCTGGCTGATTGCCGTTATGGGCTGCCTGCTGCAGGTGACCCTGGGCACCATCTATGCCTGGAGCTATTTCCAGAAACCGCTGATGGCCTATGCTGGATGGAACAATCAGCAGGTAGCCTGGATACTATCCCTGGCTATCTGCTTTCTAGGCCTCTCCGCCGCTGTCGGCGGCCTGCTTTTGCCAACCCTTGGGCCTCGCAAACTGGCGGTTGCAGGCGCGCTTTTATATGCCGCCGGCTGGCTGACAGGCGGCCTGGCCCTGCAAATGAAAAGCCTTATGCTGCTTTACTTTGGCATGGGCATCGTCGGCGGTATCGGGCTGGGACTGGGTTACGTCACCCCGGTAGCCACCGCGGCCAAATGGTTTCCTGACAAAAAAGGGCTGGTAACCGGCATGGTGGTGATGGGTTTCGGACTGGGGGCACTGCTGATGAGCAAGCTGCTGGCACCAACCTTTGCTGCGCTCTGTCCGGTCTCAGATGCAGCTATTCAAACGGACTGGGCCAAGGTATTCTATCTGATAGCGGCAGCACTGGCTGCTGCAGGCCTAACGGCAGCCAGTTACATGCAGAATCCCCCCGCAAGCGTGCAGCCCTGCAGCAGTTCGCCCGTTGGTTACGTCAACGGAGCCGGAACGGAACATCCCGCCAAAGCGTGTATCTGCTCATCACGGTTTGCCCTGATGTTTCTGATCTTCTTCTGCAACATCACTGCCGGCATCATGTTCATCGGCTTCCAGTCACCTATGCTGCAAGACCTGATCAAATCCGCCACTCCCCATGCGACCGCTCCGGAACTGGCTGCGGCCGGTGCCACGCTGATCGCGGCCAGTTCTCTTTTCAACGGCATTGGCAGACTCTTCTGGGGCGCTATCTCCGACCATATCGGCCAAACACGGGCATTCAGGCTCATCCTGGGTACCCAGTTGTGCGTTTTCATCGGACTAACCCAGGTCAACAGCCCCGCAATGTTCAGCATACTGGTCTGTTACATCCTGCTCTGCTACGGCGGCGGCTTTGGAACCATGCCTTCTTTTGTGTTGACGGTGTTCGGCAGCAAACCGATGGCCGCCGTGTATGGCTGCATCCTCACAGCCTGGAGCCTGGCTGGCCTAATCGGCCCTCAGGTGGTCGCGCTGTTGAAGGACACTCTGCCAGCTCAGCAGGCCGCGTATTACACCTTCATCATCGGGGCGGCAGTACTGGCCACCGGTTTTGCCCTGTCATTCGCTGTCAGCGACAAATCGTTTGAGCAGAAAAAACCGCCGCAGCTCTGATAATCGGCAATATTTTCGTTGATACAAAACCTGTTTAGTGCTATACAAACTCCGCTCAAAACCATGGGAGCCGCTCCTGTGGTTTTTTAATATATCAACGTAAGCGCCTGCCCTGCAGTACCGTTTCCAAAGGAGTTTCCCCTGAAGTCACCACGTTTCAGTAAGTCCCTGTTTACATCCGCCCTGTTCATATCTTCACTTTCACTGTCCCTGGCCCTGACCGGCTGCTGGGAAGAAAAGGTTGCCAGCCTGGCAGATGCCAAGGCCAACGAAAAGCAGGACCAGAAGCCGGCCTTCAGTGCCAGTTCCAGCGCCAAACAGCCTGCCGCTACGTTTAGCAACAGCAGCACATCCATCAAGGCTGCCAAGCCGGAGATAACTGCGACAAAGATCAAATACAATGCCGGAGAGGATCCGGAATACGCCCGCAAAAAGGGGTGGCCGGTCAAGACTCCGGAGATTTTGCCCGGCTCAATACTGCCGAACAAGCGCATCGTCGCCTACTACGGCAACCCGCTCTCCAAGAGAATGGGCGCCCTGGGGGAATATCCCAAGGACGAGATGCTGACCCGCTTGAAGAAAGAGGTGGCCAAATGGCAGGCCGCTGACCCGTCCATGCCGGTGCAGCCGGCGTTGCACCTGATTGCCGTAGTTGCCCAGGGTGAACCGGGCAAGGCCGGAAAATACAGGATGATCATCCCTGACAACATCGTCAATCAGGTTTACGCATGGGCCAAGGAGATCAACGCCATCATGTTCATCGACATCCAGACCGGGCATGACGACATCCGCAATATCCTGCCGCGTTTTGAATGGCTGCTGAAAAACCCGGACGTGCACCTGGGGATCGACCCCGAGTTCAACCTGATCAAAAGCGGGGTAAAACCTGGCAAAAAGATCGGCACATACGATGCCGCCGACATCAACTATGCCTCAGGCTATCTCAAGGATCTGGTCAAGAAGTACAACCTGCCGCCAAAGGTCTTCGTGGTGCACCGTTTCACCCGCAACGGCGTTACCAACGCCAGCAAGATCACCCTGCGGCCAGAGGTGCAGATCGTCATGCACATGGACGGTTGGGGCGCCCCCTGGCTAAAGCGCGATTCCTACAAGGACTACATTGTGGCCGAGCCCGTCCAGTACACCGGCTTCAAACTTTTTTACCACAACGACACCAAGAAGGGTGATCCGCTGATGACTCCCAAGGACCTGCTCAAACTCTCGCCCAAACCGGTCTATATCCAGTATCAGTAGTTTACCTGCCTGCCCACCATACATGCCCGCTGCCAGCAAATGCAGCGGGCTTTTTTATTACTGTCCGCAAGTCATCTCAAGCCCATCTCCCTTCGTTTAGTAGTTCCAGCTAATAATTGCTTTCCGCCACAGCATTGAGTATGCTTTGCTGACTGATTAATTTCACGGCAAGATGAGGCGTATCATGGAACAGCACAAGGTTGATGCCGTTCTGGCAAATCTGGTAAGTATAGAAACAGGCTTGGTCCAGATTTATCAATATCTGGCAAACCGGGAGCATTTTTCCAGACCGGTCAGGATGTTTTGGAACAACATGCAAAAGGAAGAACAGAAGCATGCGCAACTGATTCAGGAGTTGAGGAACCTGCAGCATTCCAGACCGGATGCTGTTGAAGTCACCGGCATTGATCGCGAATCGGTGCAGGCATTTATCGACAAGATTAAAACAGTGCTGATTGAAGTCAAGAAACCGGGGCTTTCCGAATCCGCGGCATATTCAATTGGTGCAGTTATCGAGGCGGAGCTTGACGAAGGCGCCTTCATAGACAAAATTAAAGTTGCTGATGAACAATATAAAGCCATTATCCGTTCTGTTGCCAATGACTGTAAAAAGCACTCCGCCATGCTTGCTGCTTATGCCCATGGCGCCCGTTAAATACATCGATCTCAACACCAGAAGGCGCCTCACTGAATCGAATCTCACCATCCACCATACAAAAATAGCCGTCCCGGGCCCCGGGACGGCTATTCTGTTTTAATCTATTTGCCTGGTTTCAGCGTCTGCTGGCCGCCATGCGCTGAACGGCTACGCGCTCATTGGCGATCTCACGGCTAAGGGCCTGGCATTCGGGAAGCGTCAAACCACCACGGCCAAGGTTCATTTTGATGGTGTTGAGACGACGCTCCATGGCTGCAAACTGCTGCTGCTCGGCAGCGCTGATGTTGCCGCGGGAACGCGCCTGGCTGAACATCTGCCATACCTGCGCATGGGCGGCGTTGTTGCTCTGGATGCACTGGATCAACTGAGGATTCTGGGCAGGGGTGGCCGCCATGCGCTGAACGGCTACGCGCTCATTGGCGATCTCACGGCTAAGGGCCTGGCATTCGGGAAGCGTCAAACCACCACGGCCAAGGTTCATTTTGATGGTGTTGAGACGACGCTCCATGGCTGCAAACTGCTGCTGCTCGGCAGCGCTGATGTTGCCGCGGGAACGCGCCTGGCTGAACATCTGCCATACCTGCGCATGGGCGGCGTTGTTGCTCTGGATGCACTGGATCA
>Ga0302250_1000279_pt1 | contig 58062 bp, 62 predicted proteins | sample AAG_RA_Asp_MG_FD_193536 | JGI IMG/M metagenome (GOLD analysis project Ga0302250, IMG submission 193536) | Enriched activated sludge microbial communities from anaerobic digester in WTTP, New Holstein, Wisconsin, United States - AAG_RA_Asp | ecosystem: Engineered > Bioreactor > Anaerobic >...
AGAAATTATAACGCAGGAAAGCTAAATTTCCCGCCAGCAAAAAAGAGGAAATAGCAATTACCAGCTGATTCTGTTCTTTGATGCCAATTACAATTAAAACGGCACTAACAATAATCGTTATTCCACATGCCAAACCATCTATACCGTCAATAAAATTGATAGCATTGATTACTATTAAATACCATAAAACAGTAGCCGGAAAGGATAACAACCCCAAAATAAAGTGTTCCCCGAAAGGATTGGTCAGATACAAAACCCGATAGCCAAACAAATACATAATAATGCCTAAAGTAATCTGCCACAAAAGTTTATAAGGAGGAGGACTTTCAAAACGATCATCCCAAACTCCAAAACATAATGCCAGAACTCCTGCTCCTGAAAGCTCTAAAAGCATATTACCCGGTTCTGAATTTCCGCTGATCAAGCCAAAAGTTGCCTGGGCTAAAATAATAGGCAAGGCAAAACACAAACCACCTGCTTCCGGAATCGGTATTTTATGAATTTTACGCTCGTTCGGATGAGCAATAAGCTTTAATTTCTTTGAAATTTTCAGATTAAGCGGGAATAACAAATGTGTGCACAGATGAATTATAACCGCTTCAATTATAATCAGTAAGTATATGTTTATCATTGTTGTTCTCTGTTAGTTAGCTGAAAGATACAATTCTCCGTAAGCATTAACCATTTTCTCATAAGAACAAATTGCAGCGATCTTTTTTGCTGCTTCTTTGCCTTTCCGATAAGCTGTATCAAAATCCCGCGCTATTTCTATAAAGGTCTTTGTCAGCTCTGCATTATTATCTAAAGAAACAATATAACCGGTTTGGCTATCCACCAATTCCAAAAGAGAAGATAGGTCGGAAACAATTATCGGCAACCCTGAATGCATTGCTTCAATGATACTGAAAGGCATTGCTTCCCAACGCGAAAAGAGAACAAAAACATTGAAGACCTTCAACCAGGGCAAAACATTTTTATCCCAACCCGGAAGCAAAATACGCTCTTCCAAACCGTAACTGTGAATAATTGCTTTACATAATTCATAATATTCACCCTCACCCAAATAGATGAGTTTTAATTTTTGTTCCTGTAAACAGGCATTACAAGAAGCAGTTATTAAATTGATTACATTTTTTTGAGGACAAAACCTTAAAGTAGAACCAATAATAATTTCCTTTTCCGGTTTTTTTCGGTTTTGGGCAATTTCCTGTAAGGCAGTAGTTAATGTTGGAGGAAGTGCATTGTAAATAGTAATTGCTTTTTCCGGTTTGATTAAGCCCATCTTTAGGGACTTCAACCGATCAGAATTATTCACAAAAACATTGTAATCACCCAATCGGTTGCCTATCTTTTCCAAAGTGGTAAAAAACTTGTAGGTTATCGGCTTTTGCTGTTCCAGAAAAGGAAAAGTATGCGTTGTATGAATAATTAACGGAGCTTTACCTAAACGAGCAGCTAAACGACCTAAAAATCCTGGCTTGGAAGCATTGGTATGCACAATATCAAAACGGTGCTTTTTAATTATATATAGTAAGTGGAAAAAGGTAAAGATGTCCCCAAAGCATATCTGATGACGAAAAGTGGGCAAAGGTAAATATTGATAACCCCTGGCTTTAATTTCGTCTACAAATTCACCACCCGGCTTGCAGGCAACCTGGACATCAAATTCATTTCTATCCAAGCCATCCAATAAATGCAAAGAAAATCTCTGCACCCCGGAAAGTATTGGCAGTAACTGTATATGTAATACCTTTTTCATCTCTTTCCCTCGCCGGGTTAAAACCCGTCGTTAAAATCTGTCGTTCCTCTGGAACTTTTTTCTCTTTGCCCTAAGCTCTCTGCTCTCTGCTCTCTGCTCTCTGCTCTCTGCAATTCAAAATCCCTAAAATCCCAAAAATCCTGTTCATCCCCTACCTATTCTCTTTTTTATCTGTGTTATCTGTGTTATCTGTGAGAGGTTTTTCATTTTCCCTCCACCAAGATCACCGCTATGGAATCCGCTTTGACATTCGTAAATTGTATCTGGTTTCCTTTCACTTTTGCCGGCATTTCAGCCACTTCTTTAATTTTCGGATTTCCATGCAAGCAAAGCGTAAAATTGTCCAAATCGTCCGGAAACATCAAACAAATCTGATCTTCGCTTTCATTGATCGTAACTCGGTTTCTTTTTTCCCACCAGTCAACTAATTCACCTGCCGTAGCCAGATAGGTCTTTCCACTTTTGATCAGTGCCAGTAAATAAGGATAAAGTTTATTCATATAGCTGATATTGCTGAAACTGGCAATTGTGAAATCAGTGCTGAAGATACTATGAGTGCGCAAAGCGTTTTGGAAGAACTTTTTCAGCTGGTGTTTAGCATCTTCCAGTTGCAGATAGTTATGTTTATTAATCTTCAAATATTCATCACGATAAATTGTAGGCAATTCCCAATAATCCATTTTAGTTCCATTTACCCAAGGTTGCCAAGGTAAGGACATTCCGTTTTTGTATCCGGGAAGTGATTGAAACGCTGTGCTCTGGCTAAAAACAGGAGATATTTTGTTTTGCAATTCACGGATAGTATTATTGATTTTATAGTTCAGTTGACGAATTCCCAGTTTTTCTTTTCCCAGCAGATGCAGAAGAATTTGTTTGCGGGTTAAATAATCATCCTGGTTAAGCTTATCAGTAGTTGCCAAAAGACCTATATCATTTCCGTTATGCAAAATTTTCTGAATTTCTTCCTGCAGATCAGGGTCCTCCAAAGAATAATCAATTTCCTCATTTGCTTCAGTAGCCAGATAATAAGTACTGCGGCAATTGGAATCCTTTTCATATTTCAGAAATTCGTCAAAGTTCCAGTTAAGTTCATAGTTGGTAAATAAATACTGGAGTTTTCCAGTTAAAGTATGTGCCAATTGTTTCCAGCGAAAAGTAAAAAACCTTGCCAAATCATCAGAAAGGGAAAGGATGATAGAAGAAACATCCCATTTTTGCAAATCATCTATACTATGTGATAAAAGCACAGCTGCCTGTTGAGCGGAGGGCCATAATAACCTTTGGGCAATGCAATTATTTTTGGCTCGGCAGTGTTCTTTGATCAGTGAATCCATCAGCCACAGTAAATTATCTACAATTGGCGTTTCCCGATAGTTATAAAAAGCGCTGGCACTATCAGGATAATAGCCCTTTTCCATAGAGCCCGCATCACTACTTTCTTCCAGATTGCTCAAATGCAAAAAGATATTTCCGACCAAGTCAAAATTTATTTTTCCCCCACTAATGTCACTTTCCGTATAATTTTCCGCAGGGTATTCAAATTTGCGGGCTGAAACAATAGGCGTTATATTCAGCAACTTTATTTCCCGCATACATCTACGCAAACGGTCTGCACTGTATGCTTTATTGTCAAAAAAATCCGGATCGCAGGGAATGAAAAATGTGATATAATGCTTAGCCAGACCTTTTAATTCTTCAGGAGTTGGCTCTGTGTAACCATATATCAGCAAAATATCGTTTGCTTTCAGCTCTTCCAGCTCTTCCAGAAAACGAAAGTTATAACCCAGGGTCTGGAACATAAAGCCAAACACATATTTTATTTCCCTTGTCCACCGACTTACTTTACTGTCTATTACTATAGATATCATCTTCTTTATTTACCAGCTATTACCTTTTTTTACCTTTTTCTTATTAACCTAATCTGCGTCAAGTTAAATCCTTTTTTTGATCCTTATTTTGATACTTTTATTGACCTTTCCTCTTTACCCTTTATCCCAATCATTTTTTATCTGTGCAATCAGTGTAATCTGTGAGAGACATTTATCTTTTTTATCTGTGAAATCAGTGTTATCTGTGAGAGAATTATATTTTTTTCCACATAGCTAACCTCTTATCCTACTTTATCTTATCTTTCTCCCCTCTATCCCCATTCTCTCTAAATCTCATTTCCCCTGCAAAAATATATTGACAGCTCCAGCCCCAATTTCAATGGTGACTCTAATTATGAAAAATATAAACGAGAGTATTATAAAACTATGGCTAACATACCGATAAAATACAGAACAGCAAAGAACCTTAATTCAAAATTCATTGACTTCTCAGTTACCCCATCACAGGGTAATTTAGAAGTCAATTTTTTTATCTGCTCTGCATTTTATCCTTCTACTCCAGCTTTTTATCCTTCTGTACCAGCTTTTTATCCTTCTGCTCCTGCTTTTTGTCATCCCTTAATTGACGTGAAATCCATTTCTGATTAAAATATAATACTCTACCAGCCATATCTTTTAACGCCTTATGCAACCCAGAATGCATAAGCCACGGGGCGAAGCTGTAAGTTGAGCTGAGGGCTGAGAGCAGAGGGCTGAGAGATGATGGATAAAGAAATGTATAGATTTGAGAAACTGGATGTGTGGAAGAAAAGTATTGAGTTGTCTGATAGATTATTTGATATAGCAGATAGAACTGATATGAAACATTGCTATAGATTTTCAGAACAGCTTAGAGCTGCTGCTATTAGTATTACAAATAATATTGCAGAAGGTTCTGCTTCAACTTCTGATAAAGATTTTGCTCAGTTTTTAAATATTGCTCGTCGTTCTGTCTTTGAATGTGTTAATATTTTAATTCTTTTTGAAAGAAGAAAGTATATTACATTGGATGAATTGGACACTTTAAAATTTGAACTATCCTCCATCAGTAAAATGCTAACTAAATTACGCAAATCTCTTTTAACCCCTAAGCCCTCAGCCCTCCGCCCTCCGCTACAATGAAAGGCATCATTCTTGCCGGTGGTTCCGGTACCCGTTTATATCCTTTAACTATAGCTGTCAGTAAACAGTTACTTCCGATTTACTATAAGCCAATGATCTTTTATCCTCTTTCCACATTAATGCTGGCAGGTATTAGAGAGGTCTTGATTATCACCACTCCGGAAGATAATTCCAACTTTCAAAAGCTCTTGGGTGATGGTTCTCAACTGGGTATGCGCTTTGAATATAAAGTTCAAGAAATTCCCAATGGCCTGGCTCAAGCATTTGTAATTGGAGCTGATTTTGTCGGTTCAGATAGTGTTTGTTTAATTTTAGGTGATAATATCTTTTATGGAGCTGATCTACAAGGGCGATTGCAAACTTGCACAAAACCCAATGGTGCAATAATTACTGCATATCCTGTTCTTGATCCTGAGCGGTATGGGGTAGTGGAATTTGATGAAAATATGAAAGCAATCAGTTTGGAAGAAAAACCCAAAGAGCCAAAATCAAATTACGCTGTTCCCGGTCTTTATTTTTATGATAACAGCGTAATTAAAATAGCCAGTGAAATAAAACCCTCTGCCCGTGGTGAGTATGAAATAACAGATGTGAACAATGTCTATCTGGAACAGGGGAACTTAAAAGTGATGGTTTTTGGAAGAGGCACTGCCTGGCTGGATACGGGAACTTTTGAATCGCTTATTCAAGCATCCCAATTTGTAGAAGTTATTCAAAACCGCCAAGGGTTAAAAATCAGTTGTATAGAAGAAATTGCCTATCGTAAGGGCTTTATTGATAAAGAGCAACTTTGCCAGCTTGCAGAGCCCATTCGGAAAAGTGGTTATGGGGAATATCTTTTAAAGTTGATTGAACAGGATGTATAAATGTTAGAAAGTTGTTTAGGACATTATTTAGAGGATTTTGAGGTTGGGCAGATAATTAAACATCAGCTTTCCAAAACAATCTTTGAAAGCGATAACAATCTTTTTTCTCTATTAACGATGAACCATCATCCCTTACACACCAACAGGGACTTTGCCGAAAAAAGTCAACATGGTAAAATCCTTGTTGTAGGAACACTTGTGTTCAGCATTGTAGTAGGTATTACTGTTCCTGATATTAGCGGTAAAGCAATTGCTAATCTGGAATATGAAAAAGTGGAGCACTTGGCTCCCGTCTTTATTAATGATACAATATATGCCGAATCGGAAATCCTGGAGGTTAGGGAATCCAAGTCCAAACCGGACAGGGGAATTATTTATGTGGAAACAATTGCCTATAACCAAAACAAAGTTCCTGTCCTTAAATATCGGAGAAGGGTATTAATTCCCAAGAAAGGAGCATAGAATGAAAGAAATGATTATGCGTAGTTTAATGTTTGTTCCCGGGCACAATGAAAAATTGCTTACCAGTGCAGCCAAATCTGATGCTGATGTATTGCTTTTGGATTTGGAGGATTCGGTTCAGCCGGAATATAATAAAGCAATTGCCAGAGAAAAAATTCTGGAATGGGTTTCTGCCGGAAAATTTAAAAATTATCATATCTTCCCCAGAGTTAATGATAGAGAAAGCGGTCATTTGCTAAAAGATGTGCAGACACTAACTATTGAAGGTATAGATGGCTTTATGTATCCCAAGTCCCTATGCGGAAAAGATGTCTATTTCTTTGATAAACTTCTGGAAACGATTGAATATGAAAAGAAAATACCTGTTGGCACATTTAAAATTATTCCTTTAATAGAAACATCTGCTGCTGTGCTAAATGCTCAAGAAATATGCCAGGCATCTGAACGGGTAGTAGCTATTGCTTTTGGTTGTGAGGATTTTGTAAGTGATCTGGAAGGTTTTCACGATAAGGAAGGTCAAAGCATTTATGTTCCCAGAGCGTTAATTGCCCTTGCTGCCAGAGCTAATAATGTTATTCCTATTGATACTGTTCATATAGATGTGCATAATCTGGAAGACCTGGAAAAGAACTTAATTCTGGCAAAAAACCTTGGTTTTGAAGGAATGCTGGTTTTGCATCCCAAAGAAATTGAGCTGGTGCATAAATATTTCTCTCCTACCGAAGAGGAATATAAAGATGCCTTAGAAATGCTTAATCTCTTTGAGGAATCCCAAAAAGAAAATAAAGGGGTAGCTATTAAAGATGGAAAATTTATCGGTCCACCTATGGTTATAGCAGCTAAGAAAATTATCCGACGGGTGGAGTTAATTAAGAAAAAATAGGTTCCTAATAAATAGAAATTGTGAATAAATATACAATAAAATATAGTTAACTATATAAAGGAGATTCTATGAATAGTAAACAAAAAATTATTGTTCTTGGTGGAGAAGGTAATGGAGGTGTTGCAGGAGCTTGTATTGTTGATATGAGAGAGAGATATGGTAGGGAAGATATTGAATTACTTGGTTTTCTGAATGATATTCAAGAAGAAGGTTCAATGATTAATGGTTACCCTGTTCTCGGAAAAACTAAGGACTGGGTAAAGTTCTCTGAGATAAGGGATATTTATTTCATTTTTGCTATTCATCCAGTTGGACATGGTTCGTTAAGAGTAAAACTATTTAATTCTTTAAATATTCCTCAGGAAAAATTGTTTACTTTGGTTCATCCAACTGCTTTTGTGGCATATAATGCTATTCTCAACCCTGGAGTTATGATAATGAGTAATTCCTATATCGGACCTGCAGCAAAACTTGATAAATGTGTTCTCTGTATGGCAAATACGGTAATAGGACATAATACAACCCTGGGTCCATTTTGTCATATTTCCGTAGGGGCAGTGATTAGTTCTTATGTAAGAATTGGAACTGCAGCAGATGTTGCTTTAAATGCTACAGTTATGGAAAAATTAATTATTGAGGATTATGCTGTAGTAGGAGCCGGAGCAATGATAACCAAAAATGTTAGAAGGAATGAGGTTGTTGTAGGTAATCCACAAAGAGTTCTTCGTTTGGCTGAAGATAAACAACATTATACCTTATGAATATTTCTTTAATTGATATTACTACTAAATATGATAAAAGAGGAAATCTCTCCATTATAGAGGCACAAAAAGATATTCCCTTTGAGATTAAGAGGGTGTATTATATATGGGGCAATAAAGATAACTTACCCAGAGGGGGGCATGCTCATAAAGAACTTTGGCAAGCAATTATAGCTATGCATGGGTCTTGTAAAATAAAAATATATGATGGGAAGTCAACAAATGATTATATACTTAATAAACCTGATAATGTCTTGATTTTTCCTCCGGGTTATTGGAGGGACCTTGTTGCTTTTGCAGATGATTGTGTTTTACTGGTTTTGGCTTCGGACTATTATAATGAAAGTGATTATATTAGAGATTATGATGAGTATATAAAATATGTCCAGGATAAAGAAGAAAATCCCCTTTTATAATATAGGCGATAGCTACCAAGAGTTAAAATCAGAAATTGATTCTGCAGTAGCCAAGGTTTTATCCAGTGGTTGGTATATATTAGGAAAAGAAGTTACCTCTTTTGAAGAGAACTTTGCAGAGTTTATTGGAACAAAATATTGTGTAGGGACAAGTAATGGATTGGATGCTCTTTTTTTAGTATTAAAGGCATGGGGTATTGGGGAAGGGGATGAAGTTATAGTTCCTTCTAATACATATATAGCTACTTGGCTGGCAGTAAGTTATGCAGGGGCAAAACCAATTCCCGTTGAACCAGATATAGACACTTTTAATATTGATCCTGCTTTGATAGAGGAAAAAATAACAAAAAGAACAAAAGCCATTATTCCGGTTCATCTTTATGGAATGCCAGCAGATATGGATCCTATTATGGATTTAGCAGAAAAATATAATTTGAAAGTATTAGAGGATTCCGCTCAAGCTCATGGAGTAATTTATGGAAATAAGAAATGTGGTTCATTGGGAACTGCATCTGCCTTCAGTTTCTATCCAGGTAAGAATTTAGGTGCTTTTGGAGATGGGGGAGCTATAACAACCAATGATCCTGATTTAGCAGAAAAAGTTCGCTGTCTTTCCAATTATGGCTCAAAAATTAAATATTACAACGAATATCAGGGCTATAACTGTCGCCTTGATGAAATTCAGGCAGCGATATTAAGAGTAAAATTACCTTATTTGGATGAATGGAATAGGAAAAGACATCTGGTTGCTAAAAAATATTATAAAATTGATAACCCCCAAATAAAGCTACCATATCAGGAACTTCAAAGAGAAAATATACAAAAAGATAAAATTTGTTTTGTGCAACCCTATTCGGGCATTAAATCCATACCCTGTTGGCATCAATATGTTGTTATGAGTGAGAAGAGAAATGACCTGCAAAAATATCTTAATTCATCGGGTATTGAAACTATGATCCATTATCCTATTCCGCCTCATAAACAAAAAGCATATTCAATGATGAATAATCTTTCCTTTCCAATTGCAGAGCAGATTGCTGAGAAATGTTTAAGCTTACCTATGAATCCCTTTTTATCTGTAGAACAACTATTACAAATAAATAAAAGCATTGAAGTATTTTAGTTTATTTGGATTTATTAAATTCGGAGGTGTAGGAGCATTTGTAACTATTGCTTCTATGGCATCCTCATTTTTTTGGTTAAAATTAATTGGCACCCCACTGTATATTACTTATGTTTTGAATTATACATTTTTTATATTGGTTTCTTACACCTTAAATAGATTCTTTACTTTCAAAAGTAAATTTAGTTTTGTCTCATTGATTCTTTACTATCTTGTATATTTTAGTGGGATGGTTTTAGGTATGATTTTGCTCTATGTGTTAAAAAAAATTGTAACTTTGGAAAATTGGATCTATTCTTTTATGGTTGTGCCTTTTACTACAGTTAATAATTACATCTGGTCATCTCTTGTATTTCAAAAATCGGGGAAAAAATTATGAGAGAAGGGCTTTATTCTATAATTTTATTATCATATTTTAGTGAAGAGCGATTAGAACCGGTTTATAAAGAGGTTGATAAACAACTGAAAGAAGAAGGTATAGATTATGAATTTATTATTATTGATGATGGGTCAACAGATAATTCCTTTCAAGTGGCAGCTAAATTAGCTGAAGAAAATAAAAATGTAAGGGCTTAGCAACTAAGTAGAAATTATACAGCTCATTATGCTAAGTTTGCTGGTTTTTTCTTAGCAAAGGGTGATATAGTTACATCTATGCCAGATGATTGGCAGACGCCGATGGATGTGTATATAAAAATGTATAGGGAATGGCAAAATGGGACTCAGGTCATTATTCCCTATAGAAATAAAAGAAATGATGGTTTCTTCACTGAGTTTTTTGCCAGAACCTATTACTGGATAATGAATCATTTATCTGATATTTCTTTACCACCTTTGGGAGCTGATATTTTTGCTATAGATAGGGAATTGGTAGATATAATCAATGAAAGGATTCATCCTATTAATACTTCATCTTTGATTGAGGTCTTGAGGTTAGGATTTGATCCGGTTTATATACCTTTTGAAAGACCCAAAAATATCTATGGTAAATCCCGCTGGACTTTTAAGAAAAAATATCGCCTTTTTAAAGATACTTTCTATGCCTCTTCTAATTTTCCGATAAAACTGATTTCCTGGATGGGACTGCTTTCCTTTATGCTATCTATTATAGTTATAATTGTCTCCATAATCTTAAAGCTGGCAGGACAAGAGAAATTAGGAGGTTTCAAAATACCAGGCTGGACTACAACATTGATTATTATTTCTTTTTTCTGTGGATTAATTTTATTATCTATAAGTATTATAGCTGAATACCTGCTTAGGGTCTTTGATGAAGTAAAGAACAGACCGGGATATATCATAAAAAATAATAAATATACTAAGTAAGTAATATAATGTGGGTGATTAAAATAACATTTATATAAATGGAGTTTGCATGATTTTTAATATAAAAAACAATGGCTATAAGGTTTCTGATATTATATTTTCCATTTTAGATAGTAAATATTTTATATCTATTCTTCTATTTGTTGTTTGTATTTTAGCGTTGATTTTTAATCTTGAGGGTGGGACCGGAGATTATTATCATCATGCCGGAGTTATTAATGAATTGATACAACATCCATTACATCCCAATCATCCATATTATGGAACATCGGATACTACCCAATATTTTACTCCATATCATCTAATTGTTTCTATTTTCGCCAATCTATTTCATATAAATGCGTTATATGGTTTAACTGTATTTAGTATTATTAATATTATTTTGTTTATTCTGGCTTTAATAACTTTTTCTAAGACATATTATGGAAGTACGAAATGGATAATTGTGGTAGTTGTTTTATGTTTATGGTGGAATAAATGGGGTTTTAGTGGTGAATATTCAATATTGATATTACCTTCAGTGTCTGCATATCATTCCACTTTTGCTTTATCTACAATGCTTTTTTCTTTATGCCTCTGTATTCATCCTAAGTTGTGGAAAATAATACTAATCTCAATTTTATCCACTATTACAATTCTGAGCCAACCAATTACTATCTTTGCTATGATTTCGGGAGTAGTAGTATTTATTTTAACAAGTAACTTGGGTTATAAAAAACGTATTATATATTTAGCGTTGTACTTTGTTCTATTAACTTTATTACTATGTTTATGGCCCTATTATTCTTTTTTTGATATCGTCCTGTCTACAAACAGTAAACTAGTAGAATCTTCAAGTAAAGTACAAATATCTACATTCCCTATGTATTCATTAAAAGAAATTATCAAAGTGATATGGCCTATATTGATAATATGTCTCTTTTTTATTAGAGATTGTTGGAAACAGAGCAAAACATTAATCATTATATCTTGCTTAATATTTATTTATTATTTGTTATATATAAAGAGCAATAATGAGTTAACAGGTAGAAGTCTACCTATATTGCTTTTATTTATTTTAATAGCATTAGGTAATGCAATCCATTCAAATGCAACTAGCAAAGCTGCCAAGAGATGGATTATGATACCACTTTGTATTTTATTTATGTTTAATTTATTGCTTAGTGTATGGGATTATTCTAAACCTGACAAAAGTTTTATTGCTTCATTAAAGAGAGATCTACCTGCTGTATGCGCATTTATTGATAATGATGACATTGTGTTATCAGATCTGAATACTAGTTATTATATGTTAGCATATTCAGGGAAAGCAGTTGCGACAATATTTCCTCAGCTTTATGTTAAGGACGATTCTCAAAGGAAAAACGATATAGATATTTTCTTTTCGGAGGACACAACAAATAAAGAACGCCAGTATATTATTACTAAGCATAAAGCTAAATATATATTAGTAGATAAAAGCCATATTAGAAAGAATATGAATGAAATGTTTGTCCCAATCTCAAAAAGTGTAATTGATAGTATTAAGACCTTAGGTGAACCAATTACCGAAACAGAGCAACTTATCCTTATTAAAAATAAAGTAATTTATTGAAATAAATATATGGTAATAAATATGTTTTAATAAAGGTGTTTTATATAAAACAGTTTAATTGATATGAAATATAAAGACATATTAGGTTTTGTGGCAATAATAATAAATGCTTTGCTATTACCAGCTGGACAGGCGATATGGAAGAAAGCATTACAAAATGGATATAGTATAAATGTATTTTTCTCTTTATATTTTTGGTTAGGTTCTTTAATATATATTATAGCGACATTAATTTGGTTTTATGCTTTATCAATATTTCCATTATCTAAGGTATATCCTTTTGTATCCTTATCATATATTTTAGGAGCGGTATATGGATATTTTATTTTCAATGAAAGAATATTGCTTATAAACATTATTGGTTATCTCATATTGATTGTTGGGTTAATCCTTATTATGCTTAAATGATGTTTTGAAAAGATATATTTATGCTTAATATTCTTATTTTGAATGTAATTTTTTGGATTATCTTTGCTTGTATCTTGATAATCTCTATAAGAAATAGAAAAATATCCTTAGAATACTCTGTTAGCTGGTTGATAATAATTGTATTAGTTTTATTTGCAACCTCTTCTGTGCGTACCTTGGATAGGATTGCCTCATTTTTGGGAATTGCCTATCCACCGGCGTTATTAATTATGATAACTTTTTATTTACAGGTTATTATACTGCTTTACCAAACTAAACTTATTTCTAAAATAAATATAGAAAAAAAAAATCTAATGCAGGACTATCTAATAAGTAAAGCAAACTTTTTAAGGCAAAGCGATGTCTTAATAATTATACCTGTTTATAATGAGGCACAGAACATTTCCAAAGTTGTAAATAGTATTAGGGAATTATATGACTATGATATAATTGTAATTAACGATGGTTCGAGTGATCGGACAGAAAAAATTTTAGCGACAATACGATGTAATTATTTATCTCATCCCTATAATAGCGGTTATGGTGTTTCATTGGAAACTGGTTATAAATATGCTTCTAAAATGGGCTATCAATATATAATACAAATGGATGGGGATGGCCAGCACGATAGCTCTTCTATTAAACTTCTTTTAAATTCTATCCAAGAGGATGAGAGTGATGTAATAATCGGATCAAGGTTTTTAGCTCAAGATGGACATTATAAACCTGAATTCTTAAGAAATGTAGGGATATCCATTTTCAGATGTATTATAAAAATATTACTTAAGAAAAATTACTCTGATCCTACCTCCGGATTCCAAATTTTAAATAAAAGAGTAATTGAGTTCTATACAAAAGATAATCGCTTTCCTGAAAAGTATCCTGATGCAAATATGATAATCCTTCTTAATCGTAGAGGATTTGTTGTGAATGAGGTTCCAGTAATTATGCATCCCAATGAAAGTAATGTTTCTATGCATAATGGTATACTGAAGCAAATATTTTATGCTATTTATATGATGTTATCAATAATAATTGTTTATTTTCAGGCTAAGAATTATAAAGAGGCGGCCCATAAAAATAATATTCTAATAAATTAACAAATAAGATATATGAAACATATTATAAAATCAAAAGTATTAACAAAAAGGATAATTCCTGTAATTATGGAAATAATCTGGATATTATTTCTTTATCTAATATTTTTTTATGATGCTATTATATATTTTAAGAAAATTGTCGGATATTAGAAATTTATTATGATAGACCTAATTATATTAATTATGCTAATAATTGTCGCTTATGGTATAGGAAATCTAATAAAAGAGATACTAAATATAGATAATCTAACTTGTTCTGAAAATACACTTCTTTGCTTTGGGCTAGGTTTTGGAACATTATGTTTATTGGTTTTTATGTTGGGTGTTATGGGATTATTATTAAAAAAGATTGTATTTCCATTATTTATTTGTATGTTTATTATTTATCTCATAAGAAACATAAAAAAAATACCATTATTTATCAAATATATTTATAATAAATTAGTAAATTATCATTTTAATTTTTATCATATTATATTCTACATTTTTATCCTTTATGCTGCCTATAATTTATTTGAATGTTTAACACCTGTTATCAATGGAGATTCTCTATCAGCTTATCTTCAAGTTCCTTCTCTTTATATTAAAAAAGGTGCCATTTATAATATAGATTGGATGTCTTGGGATGATTTACCTATATATATTCAGATGTTGAGCAGTTTGGGCTTACTTCTTTCTTCTGATATATTAGCACAATTAATTACAGGATGGTTAATGGGTATTTTATGTTCATTAGCTATTTATACTATTACAAGAAATGTAGCTAATAAAGAAATATCTATAATTACTGCAATAATATTTTATACTATACCAACATTATCATGGCTTATTTATAGCGTGAAAATTGATTTGGGATATACATTCTTTGAATTATCCTTTTGGGCTTTATTTATAAAGTGGCTTAAGAATGGAAATTTTAAGTATCTTTATATTAGTGGAATTCTTCTTGGTTTTGCCATCGGCTCTAAATATCATGCTTTTTTTGCATTATTATTTGGTGTTGGGGTAGTTATTTTTAAATTATTGAAAAGTAATTTTACTATTAAGCAATCAGTAAAACCTATATTAATATTTATTTCAATAGTTGCAGCCATTTCAATGCCGTGTTATATAAAAAATTATATTTATACCGGTGATCCGGTTTATCCTTTTTTGACTAATCCTTCTTGGGGTAGTGACGAAAATGTTAATTCATATAAGCAACCCTGGGAGTATATCAGATATCAATATAATATTATTACAGGCAAAGATTTTTTTATAAATCATTTTAGTATGTCTGATAAACCAATAGGTATTGTTCCTTTTCTTTTCTTTCCTTTAATTTTTTGGAATTTAAGTAAGAGAGCAACAAAAACTAAATTAATTGTAATTATTTTATGTGTATATTATATTTTTCTTTCCGGAATAATGTTTCTCTCTGTATGGCCATACCCGAGACATATTTTACCTGCAATAGGTTTATTAGTAGTTTCAAGTTCCATTTGTATAAATAAAGCATATTTAATACTTAAAAGAGATATGGTTATTACAATACTGTCAGTTTTTTTAATTGGAACAATTCTAATGTATGATGGATTGCCCATAGGGAGCAGAAGTCAGTTTAGATTTAAACGTCAATTAGAATATTTTCAAGGTAAGATAACAAAAGAAGAATACTTAAGATTAATTCTGTTTGATAGAGAAAATAGCGGTCATATGAATTCTAAAATGATGCAATTTGTTGATACTTTGGAGAAAGATGCTCGTATTCTTACTTTAGATTACGGTAACGGATATTATGTTCCTAGAACACTAGTTAAGATACCTGAACTAATGATTGAAAGAGACATTAATACTTTATTAAGAAAAATGAGAGAAAACAGAATCACATATATCTATTATTCTAAATCCAATATAATAAAATTATACAAACAATTAAATATTCCTATGCACATAGTTTTAAATGATAATTATTCTTATATATTTGATGTTATATATAATAATAATGATCAATATTTGTTGAAAGTGAATTATGATAGTATAAACAAGTAATAATTTATATAATTAGTTGAATCATAAGTTGTCCATATTATGGATCTGTTATTCTGAAATGTTGATAAGATCGATTATTGATAATATTCCAATATATTAACAATATTTAATATCCGTCTGAATAACTAATTATATTATTATAATTATAGGAGAGCCAATGAAAAATATTAAAGTTGCCTGGATTTGCAGAGTATCTGATCCAGATATAAATGATAGATTAAAACCACTCAAAAGGACACCCCAAGTAGCACCTTGGATTTCTGATACAGCAAATTATTTATCTGGTTATGATGAAATAGAATTACATATTATATCACCCCATGAGTATATAACGGGAATAAAGAGATTCAATAGGAATGGGGTTTATTATTATTTTTTCAACAACAATATACCTATTTGGGGACGACATTGGCCTGGTATTTTCAAATGGGATATTATAACAAATTATGCACATAATAAGAGGGTTGTAAGAAAAATCATCCAGTCAATAAATCCGGATGTAATTCATTTACAGGGTGCAGAAAATCCTTATTATTCAATTACAGCATTACAATTCTTAGGAAAATATCCCATAGTTGTCAATTTACAGAGAATGACTTTGAATTTCTTCCGCGGTTACCATAAAGAAGCAATTAAAGCTGTTGAAGTGGAAAAAGAAATACTTTCTAAATTTAAACATTTCTCGGTCAGAACAAAAAAGATGAAAGAGGATCTTTTATCTTATAACCCTAAGGCAAATACACATTGGGTTCGTTACTGTATTCCAGAGTTAGTTCCAAAATCGGTAAAAAAAGAATATGATATGGTCTATTTTGCTCAGATTTGTAAAACCAAAGGAATTGAAGATACGATTGAATGTCTTAGAATTTTAAAATCTAAGTTTCGCAAAGTAACTTTATGTATAATGGGAAGTTGTAATTCTACTTATAAAGAATATTTATTAAATATGGCAGAAGAAAAAGGAGTTGGCGATTGCATTATCTGGAAAGGATTTTTGCCAAGCTTAGAGGAAGTTCATAATGAAGCATCCAAAGCAAAAATATCTGTTCTACCGACTTATTATGATATTATTCCGGGAACAATTATTGAAAGTATGCAGTTGGGTTTACCAGTAGTTAGTTATAAAGCTGGTAGTATACCTGAATTAAATGAAGATAGAGAAAATGTATTATTAAGTGAGATTGGCGATATTGAAGGGTTGGCACATAATATAATACGATTGTTAACAGATAATGATTTATACAATACAATGAGGGAAAGAGGAATTGATTATATGAAGAATATATACAATAATGAGAATGTTTTTCAACAGCATCTTGATTGTTATCATCAAGTTATAGAAGATTTTCGTCAATCAAAGGGAAATATATGCAAGCAGTAATTCTTTCTGGTGGTCTTGGTACTCGTCTTAGACCTTTTACTGAAGTAATACCTAAACCCCTTTTACCTATTGGTGAGAAGGCAGTTTTAGAAATTCAGATTGAACACTTAAAAGCTAATGGTTTTGATCATATTTTTTTAGCTACCAACTATAAATCTGAATATATAGAAAATTTCTTTGGTAATGGCAATAAATATGGAGTCAAATTAACTATCAGTAAAGAGGATAAACCATTGGGAACCGCCGGTCCCGTAAAACTACTTCAGAACCAATTAAATAATGAGCCATTTTTAGTAATGAATGGGGATATTCTCACTCTGTTGCCCTATAGAAAACTATATGATTTTGCCTGCAGCCAAGAGACATTATTAACTATTGGAACCAAGGATATATTTACTCCTTTCCAGTTTGGAAATATTCATACGGAAGGTGATTTTGTTACCGGAATAGAGGAAAAACCTAATATTAAAACTACTATTCTGGCTGGAATATATATATTTAAACCGGAAATATTGGATTTGATTCCTGATAATACAATGTATAATATGGATAAATTGATTATGGATATGCTTACTAAGGACTTGCCTATTTCGCATTATCCAATTAAAGAATATTGGTTGGATATTGGTCAAGTAGATGACTATGAAAAAGCACAAAATATCTATAAAGAACATTTTCAGTAGAGTCCAGTCCACGAATTTAATCCACGAATTTTCACAAATTAACACGAAAAGAAAAAAGGTTTAGAGAGTTGAGAGGGTTGAGAGGGTTGAGAAGGTTGAGAGGGTTGAGAAGGTTGAATTACTTTGATATCGGAATTGAATTACAATATACTTAGATAATTATAATTCCAATAATTCGAGATAATTTGTGCAAATTCGTGGACAGAGAAAAGGAAAATATGAAAGTTCTTGTTACCGGTGCTGATGGTTTTATCGGTTCCCATCTTACTGAATCATTACTAAAAGATGGCTACCCTGTAAGAGCTTTAGCTCAATACAATTCTTTCAATTATTGGGGTTGGCTGGAAGACATAAAACCCAGTTCAAACTTGGAAATTGTATGCGGAGATGTAAGAGACCCTAATTATTGTAGAGAGATAAGCAAAGGCATAGATGTTATTTTCCATTTGGCAGCTTTAATAGCTATTCCGTATTCATATATAGCACCTGAAAGTTATATAGAAACGAATGTAAAAGGGACTTTAAATATCTGTCAAGCAGCTAAAGATAATGAAGTGAAAAGAATTTTAGTTACTTCCACCAGTGAAGTTTATGGCACAGCCAAATATGTCCCGATTGATGAAAAACATCCTTTGCAACCTCAATCACCTTATAGTGCTAGTAAAATTGGGGCTGATGCAATAGCGATGAGCTTTTATAATACTTTTAAACTTCCTTTAACTATTGTGCGTCCTTTTAATACTTATGGTCCTCGTCAATCTGCCAGGGCTGTAATTCCTACAATAATAACTCAAATAGCCAGTGGAATGAAAGAAATTAAATTAGGAGATACATCTCCAACTCGTGATTTCAACTATGTAGAAGATATTTGCCGGGGCTTTATATTATTATCCAAATGTGATAAAGCAATAGGAGAAACAGTGAATATCGGTTCCAACTACGAAATTTCTATAAAAGAAACCTTTGAATTGATCAAGGATATTATGCACAGTGATGCTAAACTTATTACTGATGAACAAAGAATCAGACCTGAGAAGTCAGAGGTCTTTCGCCTTTGGTGTGATAATAGTAAAATAAAAACATTAACTGGCTTTGAGCCAAAATATAGCATAAAAGAAGGATTGGAGAAAACAGTGGAGTGGTTTACAAATCCACAAAACCTGGGTAAATACAAACCGGGAATTTATAATCTCTAATCCACGAATTAGTCCACGAATTAGTCCACAAATTTACACAAATTAACACGAATGATGAATGATAATATTTTGTATAAGGAAGAATGCTATAAGATAATTGGAGCGTGTATGAATGTTCATAAGGAATTGGGACCTGGTTTTCTGGAAGCTGTATATCAAGAATCGTTAGCTATTGAGTTTTTAGATCAAGGAATACTTTTTGAAAAAGAGAAAGATATTCACATCTTTTATAAAGATAAGTTATTAGATAAATGTTACAAAGCTGACTTCTTATGTTTTGATAAAATCATCGTGGAACTAAAAGCTCTTTCAGAACTCTCCAATGACCATATTTCTCAATTATTAAACTACTTGAAAGCTACCAAACTTAGAGTTGGCTTATTAGTAAACTTCGGTTCCCCCAGTTTAACATATAAACGCCTCATATTATAACTTCGTGTTAATTTGTGTAAATTCGTGGACTAATTTGTGGACTACCAACCAGTAATTGACTTCATTCGTTCCCTCTACCCCAATAGAGAAACAATTCCTCTTCATGAACCATATTTTGGAGGTAATGAGAAAAAGTATGTTCTGGACTGCATAGAAAGCACTTTTGTTTCTTCCGTGGGTAAATATGTAGATCGTTTTGAAGAAATGATCAGGGATTTTTCTGGTGCTAAATATGCCATTGCCACAGTAAATGGAACTTCTGCTTTGCATATTGCTTTAAAACTTGCAGGTGTTGGTCAGGGAGACCTGGTAATAACTCAACCGCTTACTTTTATTGCCACTTGTAATGCTATAACCTATTGTGGAGCAGAGCCAATTTTTGTTGATATTGATCCTGAGACCTTAGGTATGTCTCCTGATTCATTAGAACATTGGCTATCTACATATACTATTATTCAAGATGATTCCTGTTATCTAAAAGAAGTCCAAGAGTCCACGAATTTACACAAATTATCTCAAGTCCATGAGTCCACGAATTTACACAAATTATCACAAATCCAAGAGTCCACGAATTTACACGAATTATCACAAATACAAGAGTCCACGAATTTACACAAATTATCACAAGTCAAAAAATTATCTAATAGTAATTCGAGTGAATTTGTGAAAATTCGTGGACTGAAGAAGATTGCCGCTTGCGTTCCTATGCACACTTTTGGTCATCCCTGCAAAATTGATCAAATCATAGAAATTTGCAACCTTTATCATATTCCCGTTGTTGAAGATGCCGCAGAATCAATTGGCAGTTACTATAAGGGAAAGCATACAGGAACCTTCGGGAAATTAGGAATATTGAGTTTTAATGGTAATAAGACCATAACTACAGGTGGGGGAGGGATGATTTTAACTGATGATGATGAACTTGGACCTTTGGCAAAACATATTACTACAACTGCAAAAAAAGCACATCCCTGGAAATTTGAACACGATATGATTGGCTACAATTATCGTTTGCCAAATATTAATGCTGCCTTAGGTTGTGCGCAAATGGAAATGTTACCGGAAATTCTTAAAAACAAAAGAAATACTGCACAAATTTATCAGGACTATTTCCAACCAATTGCGGACATAGAATTTTTTACAGAACCCAAGGACTGTATTTCTAATTATTGGCTGAATGCTATTCTCCTTAAAAATATTGAAGAAAGAGATGCTTTCCTTGAACAGGCAAATTCACAAAAAGTTATGTGCCGGCCTGCCTGGATTTTGATGAATAAACTAAATATGTTTAGTCATTGTCTAAAAACGGAAATTCCGATTTCATCTGAGATTGAGGAATGTCTTGTTAATTTACCAAGTTCAATGAGGTATTAAATGGAAAATGTTAAATTAAGAGCATTAACAATTACAGACCTACCTTTAACTTTAAAATGGCATAATCAACCAGATATAGTAGAAATGTATGCAGGCCATCCTTTTCCTGTAAACGAAGAAATGGAACATAAATGGTATGAAAAAATACTAACATCTAATTTTCCAATAACAGTTTTCGGAATAGAACTAATTGAGAATAATAAACTTATAGGATTAACTATTCTTAGAGATATAAATTTAATTAATAGATCAGCAGAAACAGCTATATATATAGGTGATAAAACTGAAAGATCCAAGGGATATTCAAAAGAAGCATTAAAATTAACGCTAAGATTTGCTTTCAGGGATTTGGGATTGCATAGAGTATTTTTATCTGTTAGAGAAGATAATGCTGCTGCTTTAGGTTTATATGAAAAAATAGGTTTTACAAAAGAAGGAATTATGAGGAATTCTATCTACAAAGATGGTAAATATATATCATTAATTATTATGTCTATGTTAGAAGAAGAATTCTATGGTAGATTATGAAATTTTAACTACTTCAAATATAGAAAAATGGGATAAGCTGTTTTCCTCTCTACCTAATGGTATTAAATCTCCATTCTTTTCAAGTAAATATTATCAGGCATACTCAAATGTTGAAAATGGGAAAATAGAATGTTTTTGCTGTTATAAAGATGATAATAATTTCCTTTTCTATCCTTATATAAGAAAAGAAATTAATGCTTTAGGATATAATTTACCTGATAAATATTTTGATATTTCCGGGGCTTATGGATATAATGGACCAATTGGCAATGTATCTGATCCAGATTTTCTGCAATATTATAATAATTCGTTAAAAGAATATCTCAGCAAAACAAATGTAGTAACGGAATTTGTCCGCTACTGCCCCATAATTGATAACCGTAAGTTTCATACCTATCCAAATCAAATTGATGTTTTGGATAATATATATATTGACTTATCCAAAGGGATTGATGAGGTTTGGAACAATTCTTTTGAAAAAAAAGTAAGATCTGCTATTAGGAAAGCAGAATCATACCAATTAGTGACGGAATTCTATAAGGGGCAAGAAGTAAATAAGGAACAGCTTTCAATATTTTATGATATTTATATAAATACAATGCAAAGAAACTTGGCTGAGCAATTTTATTACTTTGAAAAATCATTTTTTGAATCCTTATTAAATCATCTCGGTAATGAATTATTATTATCCATAACTTATTTATCTAATAATCCAATTAGTACTGAGCTTGTGTTAATAGGACCCAAAATCGCTTACGGTTTTTTAGGAGGAACCTTAAGTGAATATTATCAATACAAAGCTAATACTTTTTTAATGTGGAAATTATTTAACAATCTAATAACCCGGGGAATTGAAATATACACAATGGGGGGTGGAGCAACGAGAGGAGATAGTATATACAAATTTAAGCAAAGTTTTTCAAAGCATTGTAATAATCCATTTTTTATAGGAACTTATGTTCATCTTCCAGAAATTTATAATATTATAATATCACAATGGGTAGAACAATTTCCCCTTGCTGCGGATAAGTATTCATATCAACTACAGGGTTATAGACATCAATTTTTATAGTTTCGTTCTTAATTACTTTTGGTATATATACCATAACATTACTCGGTAATTTACCGAGAGAGATTAGTGTATATCTACCGCAAACTATTATCCAAGTTCACCAATTTAGTCCACGAATTTTCACAAATTAGCACGAAAAAAAGGATGAAAAAGTTGAGAAGGTTGAGAAGGTTTAGAAGGTTTAGAAGGTTTAGAAGGTTTTACGATTCTGTATATAGGTAATCACTTTGTAAATAATGCATTATTACAATTTGTGTAAATTCGTTTAAATTTGTGGACAAAATGCGTGTAAATTCGTGGGCAAAATGCGTGTTAATTAGTGGACTAAATACTTGGGCAAAGAAATTTTTGGATTTGTCACCACTTTTTCATTTTTGTCACCTTATATAGAAGTGGAGGGACATAAAATTATTATGACCTCAAAAAAAATATTTAAGGAGTCAAAAATGAAAGCGTATGTAAAACTAACCCTTCCCGGTTTCACGGGAAATATGGATGATGTAGTGATATACTATAATTCTCATTTGAATAAGTATATTGCCCGCAAGAAAGTGATACCCAAATACACACCTTCCAACGAGATTATTAAAGAAATCTTTGCCTTTGCCAAACGCATTGAACTAAGTGATGGCTATTTAAATGACTGCCGTGAATATATCTTTCAGTTTAATCGTAAAAATCGTCGGCAAGATAGAGCTATGAACACCTGGCCCAATGTTTTTATGAAAGTTATGCGTGCCACAATGAAATCCTATCCTGATCTTGATCTTAAAACCCTAACCAGAGAAGAAATAATAGCAATGAATTTACCCTGCAGATCAATTTATGAGTCCATAAATGCAGGATATCTGGAAAAAGTTCGGGATTATGCAAAGTTAACATCTCCCATATAATATTAGCTATATTGAAGTTAAATTCAAATTAATATATAATAATACTTTAAGGAATTAAAATATGATTGAGATTAAGGAATAATAGGATTGCTGAGAAAGAAAGCCGAAACTGCCTGGTTTTATATAAAACATTTTTTTACCAGTGGACATCCCAGGTCTCAGAATTTAAAGAAAAACATTGCTGCTTCCTTTGTATTAAAAGCAATATCAATAATTCTGAGCTTAATCAAAGTTCCTATTCTTTTAGCTTATCTTAATTCAGAGAAGTATGGTGTATGGCTTACTATTGCTTCAATTCTGGATTGGATGTCTATCTTTGATCTTGGCCTTGGACATGGTTTCAGGAATCGTTTTGCAGAAGCAATAGCCATAAATGATCAGGATAGGGCAAAGGGTTTGGTGAGCACTGCTTATACTTCAATGAGTGCGATAATGTTTTCTGTTTTTTTGATTGCTGTGCCCGTTATTCTGGTATTAAATTGGGGGAAAATATTAAATACATCTTTAATTTCCGAAAAAGAGTTAACAATTACCGTTTTAATGGTTGCAACTGTTTTTGCTGCCAGGTTTGTTCTTCAACTTGTAACCGTTATGCTAAAAGCACTGCAAAAGCCGGCTTTATCAGATGTTTTTTTACCAGTTTCCAATGCCCTCATTCTAATTTTAATACCTATATTAGGGCATTATATAAAAAACTCACTTTTTTGGGCGAGTGCTATTATTGCCATACCTCCCGTATTAGTATTAATAATAGCACATTATTTATTATTTAGGAAAAGTTATAGAATCTACAAACCATCATTGAGGGATTCCAATAAAAAATATCTTAAGGATATTTATTCTTTAGGGTGGAAATTTTTTATAGGACAAATTTGTGGATTGATTTTATTCAGTACAGCGAATATCATTTTAACTCAAACAGTAAATCCCGAAGAAGTAACTATATATAACATTGCTTATAAATACTTTTCTCTTCCTATTTCTTATTTTATGATTATTATCACTCCCTATTGGTCAGCAGTAACAGATGCTTATTATAAGGATGAATTTAACTGGATAAAAAACAATATGCGAAAAATTCTGTATATTGCCTGCTTTTTTTGCATTTTAATATTTGGTTTGTTTCTTGTCTCTAAGTGGGCATTTCATATTTGGATTCAGGATAAAGTTATTATCCCTTTGCGTTTGTCGCTAACTTTAAGCTTATATAATATTGCTGTGGTCTTTATGTCTCCTTTTACAATGTTCCTTAATGGTTTTGGTAAATTAAAGCTGGGGACTATAGTTGCCCCGGCAAAAACAGTTATTTTTCTCCCTCTTGCCTGGTATCTGTCAACTCTTTGGGGAGCTACAGGTCTTGTGGTTGCACTGTTTATTGCAAATATGCTACCCAATTTTTTCTTGGATATAAGACAGTATTCTTTACTCGTTAATCAAAAAGCTTATGGTATATGGAACAAATAATATCACAAGCAGGAAGAAGTTGCAACAGTAATCAATAGGTATGTTAATATTAACTTATTATTAGATATTTACTAATGAATATAATAAATATATATTCCAGCAAGGAGTTGTAATATTGAGTATTAGACGTTTAGAGCTTATCATTGCATATATCATAATATTGTTTTCTATTGCTGATTTTATTCCTCAATATTACGCATTTAGAATTGCAGGTCAGAATATATTAAATATTAGAGTATGGGTATTTTTATTCTTCCTGGTTTCAATATTTTTTGATTCATCATCTATGATTACTCATACTATGATCTGGATATACATATACATACTGATATATTTATTACTGGAGGTTCTTGGACATTATGATTTATGGGGGTTGGGAAGAAGAAGCAGATTTGCTTGGTTGAGAGATCAACATTTACCTTTAGCAATTTCAGTGTTATTAATTGAGAAATACTCAAATCCATCCAGGCGAAATGATTTAAAAAAACTCATAGATTTTTCTTATCTTGTTATTTTTACTCTTTGCATAACAAGTATTATTATTATCTATAGAAATCCTGGAATAGTTAGAGGAACAGAAGAGCAGATTTCCTATGAACAGCTATATCAAATTAGAAAATTCGGATTGGGTGACTATGGTCTTTTCTCTTCGTTGCCGTTTCTAATTCCCTTATTAGTATATCAATATAAAATTAAGTTAGCAAAAACCGGATCAATTCCCCTTATTAATTTACTATCAATAATCATTGTTATTTTATGTTCATATATGGCTGTTATAGTGGCTCCTTTCCTTCTATTAATAGTATTTTTATTTTTAGCAATTTTAGGAAGAAGACGGCTAAAATCCAATATTGTAATTCTTTGTATTCTGCTTGCTATGTTTATAGTAACTCCCAAGAAAATTATCGGCAATATGTTCTTCAGCTTTTCGGATCTTGTGCCCAATAGGGAAATGAGTACGAAACTAAACGAAATAGGAATTGGTTTTACGGAAGGGTTTGAGTTAGTTACTTATGAGTATGAAGCGACTACTAGTATTGAAGCTAGAGCGGCAAGAATAAAGTATAATCTATTAGATTTTATCAAATCACCAATAATAGGAACAGGAAAAGAAGCAAATGCTCATCTTTTTTGGTTAAATATCTTAGCTCAATTTGGACTTGTGGGATTATTACCATTGCTATTTATTATATGGCTGCAAATTAAAAAAAATACAAAACTTTTATCCGAAGACATTATGTTTACATATTATCTTTCTATAGCTTCATTTATAATGCTTGGTCTGATGAAAGCTATAGGTAGTTACCCAATGTATTTGATACCTTTTTTTATTATTCCCGGAAAGATTCATTTGTTACAAACTCAGGATTCAACTGTAAAATATTTGGGTGTTCAAAATGAACTATAAGTTTTTGCTAATTATCTGTGATTTTAATCTTAGCTCATCTCAAGGGGTAAGATATTCTTCTCTTTTTAGCAATAAATGTACTGGAGAGAAAAATATTTGTTTGGTTTATTCTTCAAGGAGTGATAATTTAGAAGGTTGGGAAACTTATACCATTAGGCAAATAAAATTTCCCTTTCTATATAATTCCTTTAATAGAATAATGAGAAGAATAATATATCCCGATGTTTGCATTTTTAGATTAGAGCAGTATAAAAGAAAATTAAAAGGAATTTTTTTTAGGAATACTTTTGAAAATGTAATAATTGGTTCTACACCATTTTCTTTACTGCTTCTGGGAAAATGGATAAAAACGAATAATCCTTCTTCACTATTGATTGCTGATATGTCCGATCCTTTTTCATTTAATATGGGAAATCAAGGAAGACCTCGGCGAGTTAGAATAGCAAGATATATAGAAACGAGAGCATTTCCCTATTTTGATAAAATTATCGTATTGAACGAAAAAATCCAAAAGAAATATCAACAATTATATCCAGAACTTGCAGATAAATTTCAGGTAGTTGAACAGGGTGTAGATGAGGATTTTATCAATAAAGTAAAAGAATTATCTAATACAAGTAAAAATCATTTTACTTTTCTGTATGCTGGCATGTTTTATTCAAGGGGGCGCAATCCCATTAATTTATACCAAGCGTTTGAATTAACTGAATGTAACTGTAAACTAGAAATTTATGGAAATTTCCGCAAAAGTAACAGACCTCGAACATCAAACAAGATAGAATATCATAGAGCAGTAGATAGAATGCAGTTAGCAAAAATTACAGGAAAGGCAAATGCTTTAATTATTTTTGACAATGATTATGGCTACCAAGTTCCGGGAAAGACAATAGAAACTCTTGCTTTAGGTAAGCCTGTTCTTTTTATTTATAATAATGATAATTCTCCTACATTGCAATATGTAAAAGCAGCTAAAGGGGTAGTGTGGGTAAAAAATTCAGTGCCGGAAATAAGGGAGGGAATTGTAAAAATCATAAAAGGTGAATATAATAAACCCTATTTTGATTATTCACTTTATACTTGGGAAAAAATGAGAATAAAATTAGAGAATTTATTAATGAAAGTAGCGAAGAAATAATGAATTTTATATTGAGGGCTATCAAAAAGAAAGATATTTCTTTGAAGGTTGAGTATACCTTTAAACTTAAAAATATTAATCCCCCAAATGGAGTTTTCTATATAGAAAAATTAGATCATCTTGATTATAAAGAGGAAAAAATAGTAGAAGGAACTAAAGGGTATATCCTTGGAGATGTCATTAACTATAGTTCTAATGACGCTACATAAAACAAAGATTTCTTTTATATAATTAAATGGGACCAGATAGCTAAGACAATTGAATTTAATTCCAATTATCAAAGTTTTTAACCCTATATTATTATGAAGGAAACGATTATTATCTTATCTCCTCCTCCGTTGATACTCTCTATAGTTTATTAAAAGGGCTTAATATTAATACGGACTTTATTGCTGAAATTGCATTGCTTAATTCTCCCTATAAGGATAGTTGTTTCTTTAAACAGATTAAGCTGGTCAATTATAGTTGTTATTGAAGGATGGTCCGGAATGGATTACAGGAAATAGGAACTAAAAGATTCTATGACTATTTTTCGGAAAGTCCTATTCCTTTGTCTATATACTTATAAAGTTATCACAAAAATTAAGGTTTCCCTATAAATTTATAGATATTGGGGCTGAATACATTGATAATTATTATGAGCGATTTGTGAAAGAATATCTATGTTATTCGGGGGGCATGAATGGGTTTTTATATCCCCATGTTCTTTATGAAGCCTTTGTTTTGGGTGAAAATTCCAGACCCATTATTACGGGTTATATGGGTAGTGAATTGCTTCGTAATGCACATTTTGGAGGAGCTGTTACTTCTACATTTGGTATATATTTTTTAACTAAAGGAGAAAACTATTTTGTTATCTTTATTAGGTAGTATTAGAATTACTTGTGGATACGCAGGAAAGAAAAAGAGAATTTAAAAAGGAAATTTTGATAATCTGCGATTAATTTCAGGGATGCTGCATTAGAGAAAGTCCATTGAAGATCCCATACTCAAGGAAACGGTAACTGATGAATATGCTATACAATTATTACATAATGAACAAGCAAGAGATATCCTCTTATTATCTATGTCAGTTTTTGAATATGCTAGAATGAGAAATAGTAATTTAGATGGGATAACCTCTTAACTAATTACAAGATAAAGCGATCAATGAAGAGAGATGAATTCCCATTATATCATATCTTTAGAAATTAAATGAAAAAGACAGACTTATGAGGATTAAACAATCCATCATCATAAATATCTGAAATTGAATAGCAATAAATTTTTTTGGAATGCCTCAAAAATCAGATTCTTCTTTTTCAATATCATTCTCATTCTAAGTATTTTGGCAGTATTTAAGAGTCCATAGGTAATATATCTAATAACTGGAAAATTCTAGTCTATTATGATTAAATAATTGTTCTTAGACATCAAAACAGACTAAGTGACTTTTACAGTATACAGAATATATTGCAAAAAAATAAATAACTAAATTGAATAGTAATTTTTATAAATAATTAATTACTAAATATGAAGCTTATTACTTATTACTAGTATATTAGATAAAGATGCCTATTACAGAGATATAGCATTTTGGGCATTATATAAAATTGCTTATGTAAGAATACAATAAATAAAATTTATTGGAGGATAAAATGCAAGTTGGAGTTATAAAACCATTATATCCATTCGAAAAAATGAGTGGCTATTCTTCCCAATGATGTAATATTTTCTTACAATCATTTAGTAATTGAGCGGGTGTTTGACTCATCACTCGGAATTGATGACAGTGATTATGCTAAAAGAGGTTGTGAGATTTTGACAACTATACGGTTTCAATAGCTGATCACAATATTATTCCTTTGTATAATAACCTCAATCCTGCTAAAATAGATAATAACCTACTGATGAATAATTTTTGGGAATTGTATCTTATCTTCTAAAAGGAAATATATACACTAGCAAGATATCTTTTCTTTAGCGGACACTCACCCTTTGTTCAGATCCTCAATATATCTTCTAAGCAAGTATATAATTTTATTGATAAGAATATATTACGAAATTATTCCAAATCTAAAAGGACATTATTATGAAATTAATATATGCACTATACGACTATAATCAAATTTTTAATAATAAAACATATTCCTCAATATACAGAGGAGGAATGGATAAGAATAAACTAATTAAATATTTTTTAGATTATGAATACAAGCTAGTATTCGAAACAATGCATAAAGCACTATCTCTTGAAGTAAGAGACATTCCTGTTATTTATACTTCCCAAGAAGATCCGGGTTATCTCTATAAAAACTTTATTGAAGACATTATATTAGCTTTGGAAAATAAAGGAGCTATTACTCTACCACCTTTTCTTTATTTGAGAGCAAATAATAATAAAGTTTTTATGGAATTCCTAAAAAATCATATTCTACCTCCCAAATATCATTCTCATACTATGGTCTTTGGATGTTTTGAAGAGTTAATACCTGATATTGATAAAATTGAATTTCCTTGTGTGATCAAAACATCTGAAGGTGGAACAGGTAGGGGCGTTTATAAGGCAAGTAATAAAGAAGATTTAATTAGAATCTCGAAAAAGATAAGTAGAAGTCCAAATATTAAATATGAAATAAGAGATAAAGCTCGTGCATTAAAACATAAAGGTTATAAAAAAAAATCTTTGCATAGGAAAAAATTCATTGTTCAAGATTATATAGATAATATATCTAATGATTGGAAGGTACTTGTCTATTATGATAAAATATTCGTTCTTAGACGTCAAAACAGACCAGGTGACTTTAGAGCAAGTGGTAGCGGTTTATTTTCATTTGATAATGTTGTTGATGAGAGATTATTGAATACTGCGATAGAAATTAGACAAATTCTTAATTTGCCGATGGTCTCCCTAGATCTGGCTATTAAAGACAACAAAATTATATTGTTTGAATTTCAAGCCTTATATTTTGGTACTACAACATTAGAAAAATCTCCCTATTATTATCTATACGAAAATGGAGTATGGACTCAGCATATAGGGGAATCCAGCCTGGAAGAAACCTATGCATACTCAATTGTAAAATATCTTGAGGAAGTTAAGCGATTATAAAATATTTTCAACCTATAAGGAGATTATAATTTATAAAATAAAAAAATGCTGAATTATTATTTACATGCTATCAATATTCCACATCCTCAAACTTATGTATTTTATAATAAAAATGAAGCTTTAGAATATCTTAATGATTCTAAATATCCCATTGTAATGAAAAGTTCTATAGGTGTATCAAGAACTGGGGTATTTATATGTAAATTATTAAAGGAAGCAAAGGGATATGTGAGTAAAGCTTTTTCCAAGAAAGGTATGCCTATGATTATTGGACCCAATAGAGTAACCCGGAATATAATTAAATGGATAAAGAAAGCTATAAGAAACCCTAAATATGCAAGGCAAAGAATGGATACTTTCTATGATATCTTAGGGGCGAACCCAAAATTTTATTATTGTTTAAGAATATTTACAATATAATTTTGAATGGAGAACAGATCGCATTGGTGATTCATATTTTGCTCATCAAAAAGTAAAGTATAAAGATAAATGCAGTGGAACAATACGATTTAATGATTTTTATAGTTGGAGATATCATATTAGGTTATAGACGCAGAATGAAAAAAAATTTTAGAGCTTCCGGTATTGGTTTGTTAAATCGCTCGCTTTTTCCCTATGCAGCTATTGGTATACCAAGATATTTAAAAGAAAAATGGAATACTACTATTATAGCTGTTGATTTTGTTGATACTACCAATTCAAAAGATCATTTAGTAATTGAGGCTTCAATATCTTTTGGTTTAGATTATCCTGAATATTTAGAATATAATGGTAAACGAGTTTTTTATCAAATTACTGATAATGGGTTAGAAGTGAAAGAGAGTTGTTTCTGGATACAGGATTTTATTATGAAAGAACTTATTAATAAAACAATAAACAAAAAAGGACAAAAGAAGGGTGAGAGTTCTATTTGTCTCAAGTGGGAATTCTAAAAATGGTATTAGCTCGCTGGTATTTGAGCAAGGCGAATCTTTAAGATCTTTAGGATATGAAATTGATTATTATTTAGTTAAAGGTAAAGGTTTAAAAGGTTATTTGAGCAATTTAATATCCTTACGTAAAAAATATAAATTAGGTAATTATGATATAGTACACGCTCATAATATATTTTGCGGATTTTTATGTGGAATTGCTTTTCTAAAGCCCTTAGTAGTTTCATTGATGGGATGGAATGTCCAAATCTTTTATTTAAAATATTTAATATATATATTTAATTATTTATTATGGGATGTTTGTATTGTAAAATCTCAAAGTATGCAATTAGCTTTAAAGAAAATGCAAGTTGAAATTATTCCTAATGGAGTGGATATTAATGCCTTTAAACCGATGAATGGAAAAATAGCCAAAGAGTATCTCAATTGGGATGTTAACAAAAAGCATTTTCTTTTTCCTGCTGATCCAAGCACCGAAATAAAAAATTTTCCTTTATGTGAACAAGCTATTGGGATTTTGAGCAACGATGATTTTGTTTTACATACTTTAGGCGGGGTAGCGCGAAAAGATATGCCCTATTATTATAATGCAAGTGATGTTGTAATATTTACTAGTAAAGGGGAAGGAAGTCCAAATGTTATTAAGGAAGCAATGGCTTGTAATTGTAAAATAGTTTCAGTTGGTGTTGGTGATGTGCCTGAAAGGTTTTTAGGGGTTAAAGGATGTTTTATATGTCAATATCAAGCTTATGATGTTGCTCATAAAATAATGGATGCTTTGAATTTTCCTCAAAAAGAAGTAACAAGTAGACAAGGTGTGATATATCTTAATTCCCTAGTAATAGCTGAGCGGATCTCAGAAATTTATAATTCAATTATTACTAGAACAAGAGGATAAATTTATGGGTTTTTCCAATATAATGGCAAAAAATATTTTTCTTCCAACAATGGATTTAGTTTTTGGATCACAGATAAAAAAATATTTAGACTTTTTGTATAATAGCCAATATTGGAGTAAGAATGAGATTGAAGCCTTCCAATTAGAAAGACTAAAAATTTTGATTAGCTTTGTATATGAAAATGTACCCTATTATCGTAACATTATGAAGAATAATAAACTAATACCCGATGATTTTATAAACATAAATGACATCTCTAAATTTCCTATTCAGACAAAAGAAAATATTAGAAAGGGCATTAGAGAAGGAAGTTTAATTTCTACATCAATTGATACTAGTAAATTAATTTATAGTAGCTCAAGTGGCTCAACAGGCGAACCATTACAATTTTATATAGACAAAGTTTGCAATAGTGTAAATAAAGCAACAGGAATTAGAGCTTGGCAATGGATGGGTTTTGAATTAGGTGACAAAATACTACGGATAAATTACTTACCGAGGGATAACATAAAAAAACGATTACAAGATAAGTTCTCAAACAATAGATATATTCAAATAAATATTTTAGATAAAAAAGAAATACATAATATAATAAAGAATATTAATACATTCAAACCAAAAGTATTAAGATGCTATCCTGAACCCTTATATAGAATAGCAAAGTATATTCAAGAAAACCATATTGATATAGAAAATATTCCAATTGTTAGCACAACTGGCAGTAAAATATTTAATTATCAAAGAGAACTTATTGAACAAGTTTTTAATGCAGAATTATTTGATGGATACAGTTGTGAGGGTGGAAGTACTATATCGGAGTGCGAAAAACATTGCTATCATAGTGCTATGGAATATGCCATAACAGAAATAGTTGATGAAAATGATTATCCTACGAAAAAAGGGCGGCATATTACTACTGATTTATGGAATATGGCATGCCCCTTTATAAGATATGATTCTGGAGATATTTTATCTTTAACAGACGAAAAATGTTTATGTGGAAGAGAACTTTTGAGGATTGAGGAGGTTTTTGGTAGAGAATCTGAGGTTATTATAACACCTGATAAAAACAATTTATATGCTCCAGCAATTGTAGGTTTTATGCAAGATTATAAAGGTGTGGATCAATTTCAATTAGTCCAAATTGATTTTGATAAAATTATTATAAAATTAAAAATCAATGATAAATATAATTCCTCAGAAGAAAGCGATATTTTATCATTAATTAATTCCTTAAGTGGTGGAAAAATGACTATAAAGATAGAATATGTAAATTATATTCCCTTATTACATAATGGGAAGCCACGAATTATTGAAAACCAATATATAAAATCAAATTGAAAAAATCATTTTTAATTTAATAGAATATAATTGCAAAATAAGTCATAAGATATAATAATTAAATATGAAATTAATTTTGCTCGTACTTCTTTCAATTTTACCTTCATCAATTAGAAAATTAGTTTATAAATTAATGGGTTATAAGCTGTCTCCGAGTTCTCACTTTGGTCTCTTCTCAATTATAGATATAAAATCTTCTGCAAGTTTTGCAAAGGGTAGTTCTATTGGTCCTTTTACCTATATTAGAGCTGATGAATTATTTATTGGTAAATATAGTAAAATATCACCGTTCTCTTTTATAAGTGTTCCCAAGGTTAACATAGGCAATGATGTTAAAATCAGTAACTTTGTAATAATCAGAAGTGGTCATATATCAAAATATTCAGAATTATTTCTTGGAGATTTAGTGCATATTTTCCCTTTTGTTATGATAGATACTTCTAAAAAAGTTTATATAGATGAAGAATCAGGAATAGGTCCTCACTGTAATATATTTACTCATAGTTCTTATAAATCTATATTACAAGGATATCCAGTGGTTTATGGGGATGTAAATATAGGTAAAAGAGTTGAATTAACCTATAATGTTTTTGTCGCTCCTGGAGTTACTATTGGTGATGACGCTATCTGTGCTTTTGGCTCTTATGTAAATTCTGATATACCGGAAGGTGCTCTTGCAGCAGGCTTACCAGCAAAAGTAAAAAGGAGGAAAGATCAGTTTGTTAAAAATATTGATCCAATTCAGAAACTTGATTTATTAGACACGATAATTTCAGAATATCAGGATTATATCCAATTTATTGATAAACAACCTGCGCTTAAAGTAACAGTATCTAATCATAGTAAAGAAATTAAGCTTCAAAATAATATCACCTATATCATATTAAATGGGAGAACTCCCATAAAATCAGGTTTTACATATGCTGTTTTCAATATTGAAGAAGGTAAATGTTATAACTTTGGAATAAATAGAAGGGACTTCAATACATTAAGAAAATTCCTCAGTAGATATGGGATTAGGTTTTTAACAAGTGGGTTAAAAATATGCGAATTTTAATAGATATTGGCCACCCAGCTCATATTCATTTATTCAAAAATTTTGCTTGGAGAATGCAGGAAAGGGGGCATAAAATATTATTTACCTGTAAGGATAGAGAATGTGTTTTACAATTAATGAGGGTCTATGAGTTTGTATATGATAATTTTGGTAAGCATTATAGTAGCGTACAAGGTAAAATATTTGGTCTACTAAGGAATGAATTGCAGATGCTTAATACCGCTATACAGTTTAAGCCGGATTTATTTCTAAGCCATGGGTCAACTATAGCGTCTTTTGCTTCATTTATTATGCACAAACAGCATATTGCTTTGGAGGATACTTTTAATATGGAACAGGTAAGACCCTGTATGCTTTTTACTAAAGTAGTTCTTACCGGTGATTATCCCCATCCTGCTTTAGGTAAAAAAGAGATTAAATATCCTGGTTATCATGAACTCGCTTATTTACATCCTAATGTGTTTACTCCGGATGAAAGGGTATTAGAAATTTTAGGAATGAAAAAGGGGGAAAAATATGCAATTGTGAGATTTGTCGCCTGGAAGGCATCTCATGATATAGGTCATAGTGGTATTTCTTATGAAAATAAGATAAAATTAGTTAAAACACTTTCCCTACACTTAAGAGTTTTTATATCATCAGAAACTCAATTACCAGATGAGTTAAAAAAGTATAGAATTAATATTCCTACTGAACAAATGCATAATGCTTTAGCTTTTGCTCACCTTTTTATTGGAGAAAGTGGAACAATGGCTTCAGAATGTGCTGTTTTGGGAATACCAGCTATATTTATTAATAATAAGCATTTTGGCTGTATTGATGATCAAGCTAATTATGGTTTGCTTTTTACATACTCAGAATCGGAGAATGATCAAATTGCAGCAATAAAAAAAGCAGAAGAAATTGCTCTGAAACAAAATGTTAGAGAGGATTACTTAGCGAAAAGAGAAAAAATGCTTTCTGATAAAATTGATGTTTCGGCTTTTCTTATCTGGTTTGTAGAAAATTATCCTGAATCTGTTAAAGAGGTTAAGGCAAAGGATTTTGATTTTGGTAGATTTAAATAAAGCCACCGAAATCACCTAAGACACCAAGATCATTGATTGTGCGGATTGAGAATATCTAAAAGATAAAGTAACTTATATAACAAGAAAAAAGAAAGATAAATGAAGCGAAATTGATGATTTTTTATTTATAACTTAATTGGATGAAAATGAATAATATTATTAAAAGGGTGAGATATATTGTTCCTGATTCTTTGAGATATAGTCATATACTAAGAAGCATATTGTTGTGTTATACCAGTATGCAAAACAATATCGGGAGCTTGGTTAATAGATGTGACAGCATAGATCCTTCCTACATATCTTTAACTGTCAGAAGACCACATCAGCTTTCTGTAAATACTAAGAAACCTGTTATCTGGCATTCCCATAATCAAAATGTCAGTGTTAGCAAAGAAGGTGTTTTATTAGCAGTTCAAGATTGTTTAGGAAAAGATTCACAAGCTTTGGTTACGGCAGTTGACAGCAAGGGGAAAATTGTTCAGGAATTTAATGTAACAATCGTTAATTGGATAGCTAATCTATCTAAACTGGAGCTTATTAGGCGCTTTCCCAATTATCACATTTTAGCATATTATAAGAATACAATATATTTTTGTATTGGGCGTATATTATTTAAGACACAAGATAGCTTTAAAACCAGGAAAAAGATTACAAAATTACCATTTTTACCTACTGCTGGCTTTCCTATGTTGATTAATGATTATGGTAATTTTTTAATTGGGCAAAAAAAAGTATTTTGGTCAAAAGATTTAACTCAGTGGCGTCAGGTTTGTGAACTACAAATGCATGGCAATATAAATATGTTTGATTACTATATAGATAGAAAGAGTAGTAGTTGTTATGTTTTTGTTGGAGAATACTCTTGCAATCCAAATAACCGTCATAAAGTTTATAGGGGGACTCTAAATATTGACGAAACTCAAGAATGGAAAGAGATTCTAACTTTTAATTCTGTATCTGAACAAAAGAAAGACAATTCTATTTTAACTGCAGCCAGACATATTCATATTGTTACCGTTGATCCTTATACTGGATACTTATGGGTTGGAACAGGAGATGAAGATATTCATTCTAAAATATTATTTTCACCTGATTATGGGGAATCGTTCCAAATACTTGGTATGGGTTCTCAAGAATGGAGAACATTATCTATCTGGTTCACGGAGGATTATATATATTGGAATATGGATTCTCATGAACCCCAAAAAATATTTCGTATACCAAGAGCGAAAATTACAAATAACAAAATGATAACTCCAATATTGAATTCTGGCTTTACCAAACCTGGGGTAAAATATTTAGTAATTAAACAAAGTGAACCTCAACATTATCCTGTAGGAGTAGGGAAAGTATATACCGAAACAGAAACAAGAAGAATTGATAATGATAATCAAGTAATGGCATTGAATGATAAAGAATACGATTATAGAGAAATTGTAGCTGAACTGGTAAATGGTGCTCATTTTAATTACTGTTGGGCTAAAGATCAAAATAATGAAAAGCTTGTAATAATGGGAGCGGCACCAGAAGGTAATCTTAGAGATATGCAAGGAAGAGTTTTCGGGATTAAAGAAAATTATGATGGTTCAGTTCAAGTTCAAGAACTTATCTCTTTACGCGCAAAGAATTTAAAAGCAGATTATCAAATCAATATGTTCACTCAATTGGTCCCTTTGTTTCAAGATAATAGTGGGGCAATCTATTTCAAATCCAGAAACTTAAATTGGACTGGAATTTATAAAATGAAGTTAGATTGGAATAACCCAAATTGACAAAAATATGATTATAATAAATAAATATTAAGGAGTAACAAATGTTGTCTAATATTATTAAGATGTTTGAAGAAATCTTAGAACGCGATACCGGAACAATAAATGCCCAAGATGAATTTCGTGAATATGAGGAATGGGATTCCTTGGCATATTTATCAGTTATTGCTAAAATTGACGATGATTACCACTTTGTCATACCGCGTGATGAATTTCAGAAAATTAGAACAATAGAAGATTTGGCTAATTACTTAGAGAATAAATAATGGCAATTTTCAAATATTCTGAAATAGGAATTACTGGAATTTCTGCAGCAGTTCCCAAAGAGAAAAATAATAATTTAACACCGAATGATTTTTTTACTGAGAAAGAAGCCAAATCGGTTGTGAAAATGACCGGGATAAAAGAACGAAGAGTTGCACCCTCTAATATTTGTGCTTCCGATTTATGTTATGCGGCGGCAGAGCAATTAATAATGGAAATGGCAATTGATAAAAATATGATTGATGTGCTGATATTTATTTCTCAGACACCCGATTACCGAATGCCTGCTACAGGAATTATACTTCAACATCGTTTAGGTTTATCAAAATCCTGTGCAGCTTTTGATATTAATATTGGATGTTCTGGTTATGTTTATGGACTATGTTTGGCGTATTCATTTTGTAAGCAAAAGACGATTAATAAGGTTTTATTACTTAATGGTGAGACACGAACTAAGGTCTATTCATTTAAGGATAAAAGTACCGGTCTCTTATTTGGGGATGCAGGTGCTGCCACTCTTATTGAAAGGAATAAAAGTGCCGGTGATAGTTTTTTTTCAATGAATGCCGATGGCTCCAGGTATCACTTTATAATGATTCCTGCAGGTGGATATAGGTATCCCAGTTCTCCTGAAACAGTGAAAGAAAAAGTATTTGAAGATGGTAGTATTAGAACAGATGAACAAGGGATTATGGATGGTAGTGGTGTCTTTGATTTTACTATACAAGATGTTCCTCAAGATATTATAAGAGTGCTAAATGTGTCAGGTAGGTCAATTAATGATATCGACATATTTCTTTTTCACCAAGCGAATAAATTTATTACTGATCACATAGCTAAAAAGATGGGCATTCCTTTAGAAAAAGTTCCATATTCTCTGGATAAATTTGGTAATACTAGTTCAGTGTCTATCCCATTAAATATGGTATCTGAATTATCCCATCAACTGCCAAATGAAGCTAAAACAGTTTTAATGACTGGCTTTGGAGTTGGCTTATCTTGGGCAACATGTTTATTAAATCTTACTAGACCATATATATCTAAGTTAATTGAAATATAGGAGAAGAAATGTTTGAGTTAACGGATAAAGTAATTATTATTACCGGTGCCTCATCAGGTATAGGTAGGTCTTGTGCTATAGGATGTAGTATGCACGGTGCTAAAATAGCTCTTATCGGAAGAGATGAAAGGAAACTGAAAGAAACCTTATCATTACTTTCAGGTAAGGGACATCATATCTATGTTCAGGATATAATACTATATAACGAACTTGCTGAATTGGTCTCTAATATTAGAGAAGAAATGGGAGTTTTGTCTGGTTTTATTCATTCTGCTGGTATAGAAACTGTTTTACCTATAAAATTAACAGAGCCAAATCATTTTAATGAAGCTTTTGCTGTGAATGTGATTTCTGCCTTTGAATTAGTAAAACAGATAATCAAAAAGAAAAATATCAATCCAGAAGGGGCAAGTATTATCTTTATAGCAAGCATAATGGGGGTTGTGGGACAACCTACAAAAACTGTATATAGTGCAACAAAAGGAGCTTTAATAGCCGGTTCAAAATCTTTGGCATTAGAATTAGCCCGAAATAAGATTAGAGTAAATTGCATATCTCCCGGAATGGTGAAAACAGGTATGTCTCAAGCTTTACTTGATAAAGTTACGCCCGAAGCACTATTAGAAATACAAAAAGCACATCCTTTGGGCATTGGAGAACCTGAAGATATAGCAAATACCTGCGTTTTCTTATTAAGCGATTTTGCAAAATGGATTACAGGAACTAATGTTATTGTGGATGGAGGATATACAGCTCAATAAGATGGCTTTATTACAATATCATAATGTAGAAATAAAGGGAATATCTGCAGTAGTTCCTAAACAGATAATAGATAATAGATACTTTACTGATTTTATATCAGAAAAAGAAGCCGATTCTATTATCAAAATGACTGGAATTGCCCAACGCAGATTTGCCTCTAAAGATGTAACTTCCGTTGATTTATGCTATCAAGCGGCACAAAATTTAGTTAAGAATTTAGATATTACAATAGATTCAATAGATGCTATAATAGTGGTTACCCTTACTCCGGATTATAGAATGCCCGGTTCAGCATTTGTTCTGCATCAGAAATTAAAACTAAAAAAAGAATGCTTAGCTTTTGATATAAGCTTAGGTTGTAGTGGCTATATTTATGGACTATGTATGGCTTTTAATTTACTTCAACAGGATAATATTGGTAATATTTTATTGTTAAATGGAGAAACCAAATCTAAAACTTACGGGAAAAGAGATAAAAGCACATCCCTTTTATTTGGAGATGCCGGATCTGCAACTATAATTGGTAAAAACGAAACGGATTTTCAAACGACAATAACCTTAAATTCAGATGGTTCGCGTTATAAAGTTATAATGATCCCCTCAGGTGGATATCGCAATCCTACTAATGCTAATTCCACAATTGAACAAATTCAAGAGGATGGAAATTGGAGAGCTTTGGAACAAGGGATAATGGACGGTCCAGCTGTGTTTGATTTTACTATAACTGAAGTTCCTGTTGACATACAAATAGCTTTAAAAGAATCAGACAAATCAATCAATGATATTGACTATTTTATTTTTCATCAAGCTAATAAATTTATTACAGATCATATTGGGAAAAAATTAGGTATTCCTGCCAAAAAAATACCCTATTCTCTTAATAAATATGGAAACACTGCATCGGTATCTATACCCTTAACTATTTCTTCGGAGCTTTATAGTGCTAATAAGAAACCTGGATTAGTTTGTTTTTCAGCTTTTGGGGTAGGATTATCCTGGGGCACTGCAATTACAAACTTAAAAAATTGTTCAATAGAACCTGTTAAAGAGTATGATGTTAACAGGTAAAAATATATTAATAACCGGTATATCTTCTGGAATTGGGCGTTCTATAACAGAGTTATGTATTGCTGAAAATGCTAATGTTTGGGGAATAGCCAGGAATAAAGATAAAATTGAAGAGGTTAAGCAAAGTTGCTCATTTCCTGAGAGGTTACAAACAATATCTTATGATCTTTCTAGTCCTAAGTATAATGAGGATTATCTATTATCTTTTCTCCCCGATAGATGTGATGGTTTTGTTCATAGCGCTGGGATATCTATTACTAAACCATTGCAATTTCAAGAATCTGAAATTCTCTTTGAAACATTTTCAATAAACAATATAAGTGCAATGAAACTTATTGCTCTCCTTACTGACAGATTTAATAATGGTTCCAGTATTGTTTTTATATCTTCTGTAATGGGAGAAGTTGGCCAATCTGCAAAATTAAGCTATTGTGCAAGCAAGGGTGCAATTTCCTCTTTTACCAGATCGTTAGCTTTAGAATATACTCCCAGAAAAATCCGGGTAAACTCTATTTTACCTGGAGTTGTAAAAACTCCTTTATTTGAAACATTAATGGACAAATTACCTTATGAAAGTTTAGAAAATATTTATACTCAGCATCCATTAGGTTTAGGTGAACCTGCTGATATTGCCCATTTAGTATTATTTTTATTATCTGATATGTCTAAATATATAAATGGTTCTTTAATAGCTGTAGACGGTGGTTACCTTGCAAGATAAAAAGATGCAATACACAATTAAAGAAATCCAGGGTTCAGATTATGATAATATAGCTTATTTTTTATCGGAATTTCCCGATGATAATCTTTCTTTAAGCGAATGGAAAAAGAAATTATATTATTGGTGGAATGAGAATCCTGCTTATTCTGATGATCACATAAGAGGTTTAATTCTACTTTATGGTGAAAATATAGTTGGTTTTGTTGGTAATATTCCTACTAAAATGATATGGGATGGAGAAGAAAAGATTGTGATAAATGGTACGACTTGGAGGGTATTACCAGAACACCGGAAAAAAAGTATGGAATTGTGGTTTAAACATAGAGATTTAACTTCTGATATTGTCTATTTCAACACGACTCCTAATGAATTAGTTAGGAATATATTAAGGAAATTAGAATTTTTTGAATATAAACCCGTTAAATATTGGTTCTATTATTTTGGCCATTCTCAATCATTAATTCATTATCCTATAGTAAATATTGGAATTTTTCTATTTAAATTATTGGAAAAGGGTATAGTGAATTCTTTATACTTATTTCATAGCGATGTAGTATTAAAAAATGATATATCTCCATTAGAAGGGGAGATTATTGATGAGCTTTGGAATAAGCACAGGAATGATTTTTTATTTACCAATGTTCGTGATAGCTCATATATTAAATGGATTAAAAAGACCAAGCAGGTTCTTTATGTATCATATAAAGGAGAGATAATAGGGTATATAATATTGCACATTGACGATAAAAAAAAATCTATTATGTTAGTTGATTATTGGAGTAAAGAATTGGTATGTTTAGCAAAACCAATATTACTTAATCTACTAAGAAAATATAGCAATATGAACATAATTGTTCCTTCATTAAATGTCCAGTTTGAGAAGGCAGCAAAAAATTTATTGCTAATTAAAAGAAAATCTCCCCAAACAGGTTTTATTTATAATGCTAAATATAATACTTTAGATCCTGATAGAAGCTTTTTATGTATGCTTCAAGGTGATTACGGATTGTAAAATAAATTGGAGGTGAAAAAATGAAAGTTCTTCAAAATACGATAATTAATTTTCATAAGATATATGATAAAGAGTGGATGGAAAGTGTTCTTCTATTTCTTAGCAATATCTATAATATTGTTTCCTTACAAGATATAGAATCATATTACTATCATAAGAAACCTTTGCATAATTGCTGTCATATTACTTTTGACGATGGGGATAGAAGCTTTTATACAATTGTTTACCCTTTGATTAAAAAATTTCAATTACCTGTTTCTATTTATGTTTCTCCCAAAATCGTAAAGACGGGAGAAAATTTTTGGTTTCAAGAAATTCGAAATTATAACAAAGAAGTCCTTAGAACTATTATCAATAATAAGTATCCCTATTTAAAACCTATAAATCCGAAGATTCCCATAAGCGCTATATTTAAATCCTTACAATTGACTCAAATATGGGAAGTGATTAGTGAATATAGGTCAATTATGAAGATAGATGCCGAAAAGAGAATGAATATGTCCGAAAGCGAATTAAAAGAGGTTTATAATTCCGGATTAGTAGCAATTGGAGCTCATACTCAAAATCACCCTATCTTGGCTAATGAAACAGAAACAACTGCCCAATACGAAATACAATCATCAATATTAGAATTAAGTGAGATATTAGCTGATCCAGTTAAATATTTTGCATATCCTAATGGGATACCACAAATTGACTTTGGGGAAAGAGAAATGAATTTTTTGAAAGCAATGAATATCAAATTAGCTCTTTCCACTGAGAACAAGTCATTTTCTATTATAGATAATCCTTTGAATATTCCTCGCAATGGTATAAGCAAAGGTAATAAGTCGTTTCTATTTATTAAGCTCCTGCTAGGTAGTAAATGGGATAAAGTTAAGAAATTATGTTTAGGTAAACAAGAAGATGACTATAGAAAAGAAATCAGGGACATTATTGCAAAAAATAACAGATAAGAGTATGCATATGTTTAATAATAATACTATAATTATTACAGGTGGCACAGGTTCTTTTGGGAACGCTGTTTTAAGACGGTTTTTAAATACTGGGGTGAAAGAGATTCGTATTTTCAGTCGGGATGAGAAAAAGCAGGATGATATGCGGAAATTATATAACAATCCCAAAATCAAATTTCACATTGGGGATGTAAGGGATTATGAAAGTGTAGAAAATGCTATGGTAGGAGTTGATTATGTTTTTCATGCTGCCGCTTTAAAACAGGTTCCTTCATGTGAATTTTTTCCTATTCAGGCAGTTAAGACCAATGTATTAGGTGCTGAAAATGTTATTAGAGCCGCTATTGCCAATAATGTTAAAAAGTTAATTGTGCTATCTACAGATAAAGCAGTGTATCCTATAAATGCAATGGGAATGTCCAAAGCACTTATGGAAAAAGTTATGATTGCCTATTCCAGACAGCAACCGGAAAATGGAACTGTTCTTTGTGGAACAAGATATGGAAATGTGATGGCATCCAGGGGTTCGGTAATTCCTCTTTTTGTAGAACAAATAAAAGCAGGAAAACCAATAACTATTACGGATCCTGATATGACTCGTTATTTAATGTCTTTGGAAGAAGCGGTTGAATTGGTTATTTATGCATATCAAAATGGTATTCAGGGAGATATTTTTGTGCAAAAATCACCAGCTTCTACTATTAAAGACCTGGCTCAAGCATTGATAGAACTTTTTGAAGCAAAGACAGAGATAAAAATAATTGGAACCAGGCATGGAGAAAAGAAGCATGAAACACTAGTAAATAGAGAAGAAATGGCAAAGGCAATTGACCTTCCTGGTTATTATCGTATTCCTGCTGATATTAGAGACCTGAATTATGATAAATATTTTAGCAATGGGGAAGCAAAGGTTGCAGAGGTAGGGGAATATACTTCGGAAAATACTTATCGGCTGAATGTAGAAGAAGTGAAAGAGAAACTGCTGACCCTTAAATATATCCAGGAAGAGCTCGTTTCCCGCAGATTACGCAGATAAAAACGCGAATTACGCAGATTGGATTTAATTATAAGAATTCAAAAAATGCTATTTGTTTAAATAAGTAAACATTATAATGGAAAAGATTAGATATGAGTGAGAATGAAATTGCCTACCAGATAAGAGGTGCTATTTATGATGTATATAATAAACTTGGTCCTGGTTTATTTGAATCAGTATATGAAAATGCCTTAAGCTATGAATTAAAGAAACGAGGGTTAGATGTAAAATCTCAGGTTCCAATAAATATTATCTATGATGGAATTGATATGGGAGCCGGTTTTAAAATGGATTTACTGATTGAAGAGAAAGTAATTATAGAATTAAAATCTGTTGAAACACTTGCATTAGTCCATCATAAACAACTTTTAACCTATCTAAAGCTAACTAATTTAAAACTTGGCATCCTCGTCAATTTTAACACTTCCGATATCAACAAGAGCATTATCCGAAAAGTGAATGGTCTTTAAAATTCTTAAAATGAATTATAAATATTATCTGCGAAATATGCGTTTTTTATCAGCGTAATCCGCGGGAAACGATTCTATGCTTAAATTGATATGGGAGCTGGTTTTAAAATGGATTTACTGATTGAAGAGAAAGTAATTATAGAATTAAAATCTGTTGAAACACTTGCATTAGTCCATCATAAACAACTTTTAACCTATCTAAAGCTAACTAATTTAAAACTTGGCATCCTCGTCAATTTTAACACTTCCGATATCAACAAAAGCATTATCCGCAAAGTGAATGGTCTTTAAAATTCTTAAAATGAATTATAAATATTATCTGCGAAATATGCGTTTTTTATCAGCGTAATCCGCGGGAAACAAGCTATGATTAAGATTGGGATAACTGGTCAAGCAGGGTTCATCGGTACCCATTTATATAACACCCTCAGCTTGCATCCAGATAAATATATCAGAATCCCCTTCAGGGATGAATTCTTCCAGTCCGAAGAAGTATTGGATGCATTCGTAAAACAGTGTGAGGTGATAGTTCATTTAGCAGCAATGAATAGGCATAACGATCCAAATGTGCTGTATAAAACCAATATAGAACTGGTTCAGAAACTGATTGACTCTATGGAACGGACAAAAAGTAAACCTTATGTAATTATGAGTTCATCTCTGCAGGAAGAGCAGGATAATTTATATGGACTTTCCAAAAAAGAAGGCAGAGAATTATTTAATCAATGGGCAGAAAGAAATGCTGCAAAGTTTACTGGTTTGATTATTCCTAATGTTTTTGGTCCTTTTGGTGTGCCATTTTATAATTCAGTGATTTCTACATTTTCATATCAAATATGCAATAAGCAGGAACCAAAGATTGAAGTGGATAATGAGTTGAAATTGATCTATGTGGGGGATTTGGTGAAGGTGATAATTTCTTTGTTTCCCGCAGATTACGCGGAAAAAAACACGGATTACGCAGATAAAGAAACCACTGTAAACACTGAGGGCACTGAGAGCACTGAGGGCACTGAGGACACTCAAAACACTGAGGGCACTGAGGACACTGATGGATGGCTGCCACCAAAGGTTTTGGAAGTACCTTATAAGGCAAAATATAAGGTTTCGGAATTATTGTATAAACTAAAGGACTATTATGAGACCTATGTAGTTAAGGGGATTTTTCCTGATTTGACCGATTGGTTTGAAGTGTGCTTATTCAATACTTTTCGGTCTTATTTACCCAAAGAGCATTTTCCGGTGAAATACAATAAGCATTTAGATGATAGGGGTATCTATGTAGAAATAATGAAATTTATGTCCCAGGGGCAAGTTTCTTTTTCTACAACTCTTCCCAGAATAACAAGAGGCAATCATTTCCATACCAGGAAAGTTGAAAGATTTGCTGTAATAAAAGGAAATGCCTCTATAAAACTACGAAAATACGGAACTGATGAAGTTATTGAATATATTCTGGATGGTGAAGAACCTGCTTATGTAGATATGCCAATATGGTTTACACATAATATTACAAATATTGGGGATACGGAATTGTTGACTATGTTCTGGATTAATGAAGTTTATGATCCTAATGATCCTGATACTTACTATGAGCAAGTGTGATTTTTTTCCCGCTGATGACGCAGATAAAAACGCGGATTTCTCAGATTTGTGTTTAGTAATATTTTCATAATTTAGAAACCAGAAAAGATAAAGATATTTTATCAAACAAAAGGGATACTAACTATTTTAGCTGCATCACTTTCTATTAATATATGCTATTTAACAATAAACGAAAAGATAAAGAAATTTTATCAAACAAAAAGGATACTAACTATTTTAGCTGCATTACTTTCTCTTGATATATGCTGTTTAATAAAAAACGAAAAAGATAAAGAAATTTTATCAAACAATAAGTAATACTAACTATTTTAGCTGCATCACTTTCTATTAATATATGCTGTTTAACTATCTTAAACATTTATCTTAAAATAAAATTATAAATCCTATCTGCGAAATATGCGTTTTTATCAGCGTAATCTGCGGGAAACGATACTATGCTTAAATTGATTACCGTTGTTGGCACCCGACCTGAAATCATCAGATTATCCTGTGTAATTCCTTTACTGGATAAATACACCAATCATATTTTAGTGCATACAGGTCAGAATTACGATTATGAACTGAATCAGATTTTTTTTGAGGATTTAGAGCTTCGACAACCAGATTATTATCTTAATGTAAATACCTCCAGCTTAGGATATGTCTTAGGTGAAACGCTGATTAAAATTGAAGAAATCCTGGATAAAGAAAAACCGGATGCAATGCTTATCCTTGGAGATACAAACGCTTCTATATCTGCAATTATGGCGAAAAGAAAACATATTCCGATTTATCATATGGAAGCAGGCAACAGAAGTTTTGATAACAATGTGCCGGAAGAAATAAACCGTAAAATGATTGATCATATAGCGGATTTTAACTTGGTCTATACAGAGCATTCAAGAAGACATCTTTTATCTGAGGGTCTGCCTCATAGAAGAATTTATGTTACCGGCTCACCTATGTTTGAGGTCTTGCAGCATTATTTGCCTAAAATTAAACAGTCAAATATCTTGGAGACCTTGAACTTAAAACCTCAAAAATATTTTCTAATCTCTGTGCATAGAGAAGAAAATGTGGATTATCCGGAAAATTTACACAAAATAAGTATTGTCCTAAATACACTTGCAGAGCAATATCACTATCCTGTTATAGTTAGTACACACCCTAGAACCCGTAAAAGGTTGGAGAATTTAGATGGTTTCAAGTTTAATTCTTTAATCCAGTTTCTGAAGCCATTCAGTTTTACTGACTACAACTTTCTGCAAATGAACTCTGCTTGTGTGATATCGGATAGTGGAACTATTAGTGAAGAAAGTGCAATTTTAAAATTTCCTGCTATTACTATTCGGAATTCAATGGAACGTCCGGAAGCAATAGATGCCGGGACGATTATCCTTTCCGGTTTTGATCCTGATATAGTGCTTGATTCAATTAAAGTTGCAATAGAAGAAGGTGCTAAATATACAAAAATATGCCCGGAATATGAGATTGATAATTGCTCAATGCGTGTGTTGAAATTGATTTTGGGGACTGCTAAATTGCATAAGCAGTGGAGTGGGTTATATTAATTGCGACCACTGAGGACACTGAGGGCACTGAGAAATAAGCCACCGAGAACACCGAAAGCACCGAAAAATTGTAACCACTGAGGACACTAAGAGCACTGAGAATACTGAGAATATAAATAGGATTATGATACAAGAAAAAAGGATGGCTAATGGAGTAAGATGGTTATTATGGGGATGGTTGATTTTGGTTTTGGTTTTGAATGTTGTGCCTTTGGGGAATGAAACAAATAGAGGTTTGAGTGGTAATAAAATCTTCCAGTTTCGGCTGGATTATGTAGTGCATTCGTTAACATTTCTGGTTTTTGCCTGGATATGGGTTTTAGGGAAGATAAAGGATGTTTGTTGGTTTGAGAGTTATGAGGTTTTGAAGTTTGGAGGGATTATATTTGTTTCTGCTATGGGGATTGAATTGCTACAGATTTTTGTGCCCTATAGAACATTTAATCCGATGGATATGATGGCAAATCTGTTTGGGGCTATATTGACTCTGCTGTTTATTTTTATTAGCCACCGAGAGCACCGAAAACACCGAAAAATGATTAACAATACAAAAATTCAAGCCACCGAGAACACCCAAGACACCGAAAAGGTTATATAATTTTCAAAATAAGAAAGAGGAAAAGCCAATATTTATGATATATGAGAAGGAGCTGAGCGATAGAATTATTGGTTGTGCAATTGCTGTTCACAAAGAGCTTGGTGCCGGATATTTGGAAAAAGTATATGAACGAGCTTTATGTGTAGAATTTAAATATCAAGGTATTAGTTATGTTTCTCAAGTTCCTATACAGGTTTTTTATAGAGAGCAGATTGTTGGAGATTATGTTGCTGATATTATTGTAGAAAGTAAAATTATACTGGAGCTTAAGGCTTGTAATATAATTCATGCCATGCATTCAGCACAAATAATAAATTATCTATGTGCTACAGGGCTAAAAGTTGGATATATCTTAAACTTTGGCAATGAGGCAAAATTAGAATTTAAGAGAATAGTCCATTAAACTATTTTCGGTAATTTCGGTGGCTTTACAAATAATAAATTATCTAAGTGCAACAGGGCTAAAAGTTGGATATATCTTAAACTTTGGCAATGAGGCAAAATTAGAATTCAAGAGAATTGTCCATTAAACTATTTTCGGTAACTTCGGTGGCTTTACAAATAATAAATTATCTAAGTGCAACAGGGCTTAAAGTTGGATATATCTTAAACTTTAGCAATGAGGCAAAATTAGAATTCAAGAGAATAGTCCATTAAACTATTTTTCGGTAATTTCGGTGGCTTTACAAATAATAAATTATCTAAGTGCTACAGGGCTAAAAGTTGGCTATATCTTAAACTTTGGCAATGAGGCAAAATTAGAATTTAAGAGAATAGTCCATTAAACTATTTTTCGGTAAGTTCGGTGGCTTTACAAATAATAAATTATCTAAGTGCTACAGGGCTAAAAGTTGGCTATATCTTAAACTTTGGCAATGAGGCAAAATTAGAATTCAAGAGAATTGTCCATTAAACTATTTTCGGTAACTTCGGTGGCTTTACAAATAATAAATTATATAAGTGCTACAGGGCTTAAAGTTGGATATATCTTAAACTTTAGCAATGAGGCAAAATTAGAATTCAAGAGAATAGTCCATTAAACTATTTTTCGGTAATTTCGGTGGCTTTACAAATAATAAATTATCTAAGTGCTACAGGGCTTAAAGTTGGATATATCTTAAACTTTAGCAATGAGGCAAAATTAGAATTCAAGAGAATAGTCCATTAAACTATTTTTCGGTAATTTCGGTGGCTTTAATTTGAATCGAGATTTTACAGTTAGAAAGTATAAAGAATTGCTGGATGCCTTTAAGGAAGCGGGATATGAGTTTCAGACAGTAGAAGATTATGTTAGAAAACCCAATAGCAGGGTTGTAATATTAAGACATGATGTTGATTCCTGGCCCCAAAATGCATTACAAATGGCTGAATTAGAAAATGAATTAGGCATTAAATCAACTTATTATTTCAGGAAATCCTGGTTAAGTTTTCAAGAGAACATAATTAAGAAAATTATAGGATATGGGCACGAAATTGGTTATCACTATGAAGACCTTTCTGCTGCTAAAGGTAATTATGCAGAAGCAATAATAAGATTTAGGGATAATTTATCCTTTTTTAGAAAGTACTATCCGGTAACAACAATTGCAATGCATGGTCGCCCTTTATCTAAGTGGGATAGCAAGGACATTTGGAATCAATACGATTATCGTAGTTATGGTTTGATAGCAGAGCCGTATTTAGATTTCAATTTTAACAAAATTTTGTATTTAACAGATACCGGTAATAGATGGGATGGTGATAAGTATAGTATTCGGGATTATGTGAAATCCTCATATTCTTATGAAATTCATACTACAGAGGAATTAATTAAGCATATACAGGGAGATCTGTTACCGAATAAGATTATGTTAAATGTGCATCCAGCAAGATGGAATGATGATTATTTTAAATGGTGGATTAGATACTATATTCTAACTTTACCAAAGTATAAGGTAAAGAAATGGGTAAAACAATTAAGAGTACAATGATTCAATATAAAAAAATACCTTACTATGAAACAAGTAAAAACTTGAAGCAACAGATATCCAGGTCAAGTAATAGTAGAGGACTTAGTAAAGTAGAATTCTTTATTAGAAAAACTCGTAACTATCTATTTCAGACCCTTGCTTATAATTGTCCCTTAAATTCTCTAAGGGTTTGGCTGCATAAAAAAAGAGGTGTACATATTGGTAAAAATGTAATGATTGGTATGCATTGTGTATTGGACAATGCCTATCCTGAGTATATATTTATAGAAGATGATGCAGCTTTAGCTGGTCATATATATATTCTTGCTCATAGTAATCCCTATAAACATTTCTCCAATGTTCTTGATTCCTATGTAGCTCCGGTTAGAATACGCAAAGGAGTTTGGATTGGGGTTTCTGTTACTATACTTAGTGGAGCTGATATTGGAGAATATAGTATTGTAACAGCCGGATCGGTAGTAACTGGAAAAATGCCTGACAAGTGTTTTTTAAGAGGTAATCCAGCCAGAGAGATTGCTAAATTCAAATTATGAATAAGAATAAGCTGGTCTTTTTTACTAATGATGTTGAACTCACTTCCATAGTCAATAATAAACAGAGCATTAAAACAGGCAAATTAGTAAGCACATTCGGAATACCAAAATTATTAGAAATCTATAGCGGACACCATTTTTTTTGTACTTTTTTTGTTACTACAGATTATGCAAAGATATTTCCTGAATCAGTTAGAGAGATTGTAAAATATGGTCATGAAATTGGCAGTCATGGTGTAACACATTCTAATAATGATGCCTTTGATTTACTTAATTTAAAAAATCAAATACAGAAATTAGATTATTCCAAAAAAACATTAGAAGATATAAGTGGAGAAGATGTAATATCATTTAGAGCTCCAGCATTAAGGGTAAATAAATACACTCCACGAGCATTAATGGAAACAGGATTTAAGATAGATAGCTCTGTTGCATCCCAAAGATTTGATTTTTTCTTTTCTTTCGGTTCTAAAGAGAAAATAAAATGGTTAATGTCACCTCGTAAACCATATAGATGCAGTAGTAATTCTTTGGCAAAGCCGGGACAAAGTGCAATTATGGAGTTTCCTTTAATTTCATATCTATATCCATATATAGGAACAACTCTTCGTATAGCACCCAAAATCACTAAAATGTTTAGAACACTATTAACATTAGAGGCAGAGTTATTTGATCACTATCCTGTCTTTTTAATACATCCTAATGAATTAATACTGGAGATAAAAGAGAAAAATGAATTAAACAGGCGATCAGATAATTACTTAGATTATTTGTTAAAAGAAAAAATCAGAACATATCTAAAGAGCAAAAATTTAGGTGATATTGCAGTACAATTATTGCAAGAAGAATTAAAGTGTTTTACGAAAAGAGGATTCAAAGGAATTTGTCTTAGTGAATATTATAACTCTATAATTAAGGAGCAGATTTAGATGCAGGATTTTATCAGTAATTTGGAAATAACTTTGGAGAAAAAAAAGGGGACTATAACAGACAAAGATATATTTCGGAATTATCCGGAGTGGGATTCTTTAATGGTCTTTGCGGTCTTAAGTATGATCTCCGATGAATATGATGTAACCATAGGTCGGGCAGAATTTGATGAATTAGTAACTGTAGAGGACTTATATAATATAGTGATGACCAGGAAATGAGTTATTTAAAACAACTTCAAAATGGTTTAAATACTCTATTGCAAGATAACGATGTATATCTTTTGGGTGAAGATATAGTTGAGCCATACGGTGGTTCATTTAAGGTTTCCAAGGGTTTATCACTTGAATTCCCAAAACAAATTATTTCTACTCCGATGTCTGAACAGGGTTTTACAGGAATGGGTATTGGAATGGCTCTTGCCGGATTAAAAGTAATTGTAGAAATTATGTTTGGGGATTTTATAACTCTTTGTGCTGATCAAATGATCAACCATGCTTCCAAATTTGTAGGGCTCTATGATAAAAAATTGCACTTTGTCTTACGCACTCCTATGGGTGGATACAGAGGTTATGGAGGAACTCATTCTCAATCTCTGGAAAAGCTTTTTATGGGTTATCCAGATATTTGGGTTATAAGTCCTTCTGTTTTACATAATCCGGGAGATCTACTTATAAAATCATTAAATTTTGGAAAACCGATTTTATTTGTGGAGAATAAGCTTGATTATACTAAAAATATGCTGGTAGAGACAAAGGCGTCTGAGGATCATTATATAGAATTGTCCAACTCTGAATTTCCTTTAATCAAAACAACTATGAAGGATGAATTTGAAGCCAATTATGTAATAGTAACTTATGGAGGATTAGTATCAGAAGTAATTTCTTTACAAGAAGAGCTTTATCTGGAAGATGAAATCTCAGTGCATATTGTTTCTCCCTCTCAGTTATTTCCTGTTGATAATAATCTCATAGACCTAATATCTGAGTATAAACATATTATCCTACTTGAAGAATCATACACAGGGGCTTCCTGGTCAAGTGAAATAGCTGCAACTTTAGCTGAGAGAAAGGGACATAGTTCTATTTATAGATTCTCCTCACAATTAAAAACCATAGCTGCTGCCGAAAATATGGAAAATTCTATCCTTCCCAATGTAAATAATATAGCCAATTTGATTCAGAGGATGGAAAATGAATAACCAAGAAATGTATTTCAAAATGCTCTTAATCAGGAAAACCGAAGAAAAGATTGAAGAATTGTTCAGCAAGGGTTTGTTGAGAGGAACTACACATGGGGCTAAAGGTCAAGAAGCAGTTGCAGTAGGTTTATTAAGCCATATTGATTTTAATTTTGACTATATAACAGGTAGCCATAGAAGCCATGGTCATTATTTAGCTATCAATCCTGATCCTTACCCTCTTTTTGCAGAATTAATGGGGAAGGAGACAGGTTTAGTAAAAGGCAAAGGTGGCTCTCAACATATAATGTATAAAAACTTCATTACTAATGGTATAACAGGTGGTATGGTTCCTATAGCAACGGGATTGGCTTTTTCACAAAAAGTAAAAACAAAAGATGGAATCTGTATTTCTATTTTTGGTGATGGGGCTATGAATGAAGGTTATGTAATGGAAGCACTAAATCTGGCATCAGTTTTGGAGCTACCTATTATCTTTGCTTTGGAAAATAACAGTTATGCTATGAGTACCCCTTTTTCTTATTCCTGTAGAGGGAAAATAGAAGATAGAATTCATGGGTTTGGATTGGACTACTACCAAATTGAAGCAATAGATGTTGAAACTGTTTCTGATAAATGTAAAGATTTAATCAGTATAGTTAGAACTACAAGAAAACCGATATTTATTGAATTTAAAACCCATAGATTTTCAGGACATTCTAAAAGCGATAAGAGAGAATATGTAGATCCTTGCTTAGATGAATACTGGCATAAAAATGACCCATTATTAAGAATAGAGAATAAATTAGACCCCAAAATAGTAATAGAAACTAACCAGAAGGTAGAAAATATGATTAAAGAATCAGTAGAAAGAGCAATAGAAGATGCATATCCAATGGTTGAGGGTATAGAATATGAAAATCTATGAATGCAAAATCCCTCAAATAGATGTAAATGATAAAAGAATAGTCGTTAATGATTTCAGATTTATGGATGGCAACTATGTTAACCAAAAAGAAACGATATTATCTTTGGAGACGGCAAAAGCAATTAGTGAATTTTATACAGAGACCAGTGGTTATATAGCTTATGCTGTTGAAGAAGGTGATGAATTAACCATTGGAGATATAGTAGCGGTGATTTTTGATAATGAATCGGAAGCTAAGGAATATGCCGAATGTTTAAAAAATGCAAGAGAAGCTCAAAGGAAAAAATATAAGGCAACAGCTAAAGCAGAAAAACTGGCTAAGGAATTGGGAATTGATTTGGAACAGATAGAAAAAGATGGCATTATCAAAGAAGCAGATGTTAAGGATTATTATAATAGAAGGATGACTTCATAATGCATATATCAAGTATTAGAAATGCCTCTCTTTGTTCTATCTATTGTAGTGTTCCGGAATATACTATTGACAATAATGAATTTGCAAAACGAATGTTTGAAGCAGATCTTTCTTCAACTATCAATGCTTTAGGAGTATTAAAACGGCATATCTGCAAACATAGAGAAACCACTTCTTTAACTTTAGCTACCGATAGTGCTAAAAGTATGTTTGAGGATTTGAACTATGATAAATCTAGGATTGGGGCAGTAATTTTTGTTACTCTAACTCCTGATTGCTTGATGCCTAATAATGCCAGTGCTGCTCATGAAATACTTGGTTTAGAAGCAAATTGTGCTGCTTTTGATGTTAATCATGCTTGTTCTGGTTATATATATGGATTATGGCTTTCCTCATTGATATGCTGTAACTTACAGAAAGATGTGCTATTATTAGACGCGGATACTAATAGTTACTATACTTCCGAAAAAGATAAGTCCACGGGTTTGCTTTTTGGAGATGCTGGTTCTGCCAGTTTGATTAAATTTGATGAACAAGCACCATCTTTACAATTCTGTTTTTTTACCGATGCTAAAAAAAGAGAGGCATTAACAATTCCCGGGTTTGGCTTTAAATATCCATTAACGGATGAAAGTTTAAAGTATAAACTCTTTCCTGATGGAGGAACGCGTAGATTAATTGATATGTATATGGATGGCGAAAGCGTATTTAACTATGTTGTATCTAAGGTTCCTAAACAAGTTAGAGCATTCTTAGATGATATAGAAATGGAACCGGAAGAATATATGGGCTTATTATTGCATCAAGCAAATGCTTTTATGCTTAGGCAAATGGCAAGGAAAATTGGCTTTGCTATTGATAAAGTTCCTTTTTCCATTCAGGAATTTGGCAATACCAGTTCTGTAAGTATTCCCTTAACTATGACATTTCAAAAAGATAACTATCCTTTCTCAGGACCCTATCTTATGGTAGGAATGGGAGCTGGCCTTTCTACTGGTATTGTATCTATTGATTTAACCTCTCTGCAAAAGCTGAATTTAGTTTATGGAGATTATTAATGTTAACCTTGCAAGATAAGAATATTATTATTACTGGTGCATCATCCGGAATCGGAAAAGAATGTGCTATTTTAGCCAGTAAAATAGGGGCAAGAGTTATTTTGATAGCCAGAAATAAAGAAAAATTAGAAACTACTCTTTCTTCTATGAGTGGAAAAGGCCATATTTTTCTTGCTAACGATGTTACGGATTATGAGAAATTAAAGAATGGCTTGTCAGAAATAATAGAAACAGATTTCAAATGTATTAATGGCATTGTTCATTGTGCCGGTAGAGAAATGACCAAACCATTCTTTCTAACCAAAGCTGAGAACTTTCGGGAGTTGCTGGAAGTTCATCTAATTGCTGGTTTGGAACTTATCCGATTTTGCAGTAAAAAAGATTATGTACCTGAAGAGGGAGCAAGCTATGTATTCATATCTTCAATTATGGCAGAATTGGGTAGTGCAGGACTTTCTTCCTATTGTGCAAGTAAATCAGCTATTACCTCTACCGTTAAAGCATTGGCTTTAGAGCTTGCATCCAAAAAAGTCAGAATTAACTCGGTAGAGCCAGGTTATGTTATGACTGATTTATTAAAAAAGACATTTAGCAAAATGAACTCTGAAGAAATTGAAGTAATAAAGAAACAACATCCTTTAGGTTTAGGTACACCCAATCAAGTTGCCAATGTTGTCTGTTTCCTTTTGTCAGACCTTTCCAGTTGGATTACGGGAACAAATATTGTCGTAGATGGGGGCTATTCTGCACATTAAAGATTCTATCTTCTATAAATATAAACGCGTTCTATTATAATTTGGAGTCATACCTTGAAAATAAAAAGTATTGTTCTTTTCTTTATTATCTGCTCTTTGTTTATTATTGGCTGTGACAGTAATACAAAGACACAAAAGGGTATTATTTCAGGTGTTCTCACTTTAGAGGGTCAAACAGATTATTCCGGTATTACAGTTTTGTTATATACTGCAGATATTGTTCCGGGAAAATTAAAAGAAATAAACAATCAATATCCTCAGCTTGCTTTTCCTCTGGAAGATAAAAATATATTTGATCATAGAGAAAGGACACCTATATGTTCGGTGGTTACTAACAATAATGGTTTTTTTAGCTTTCCGGAAGTTGTATATGGAAAATACATAATAACATATTTGAAAGAAGGTTGGGGATATAACTATCTTTTTGATATAGAATTAAATGCTCAGCAAATTTCGGTTAATAGCATTCAGGTAGAGGATCTTACCTTATATCCGGAAACAATAGTTCCAGCTACAATTGAGGGAAACTACAATTTTTTACAAAACCATTGTTATGTTGTAGAAAATGATGTAACCGCGCTACCTACTTCAACTCTTAATTTTGCTCAAGATGCTAAGATCCTTATTGCACCAAGTAAAAAGATAACTATCTATGGGAATTGTTCCTTTCCTGAAGGGGATGATTTTGCTTATATAAATTCATATTCTGGAATTTACTCTTCAACAAACACAGAGATTTTGAACGGGGAAGGAATTGTTTATTTAGGTGTTACAGGAACTATTAATAATTTATGCATTGCTCATCAAAATACTGGAATAAGCATTAGAACCAATGAAACGACTTTGCATAATTTATTGGTGAGAGATTGTGTTTTCGGAATCACTTCTTTGCAAGTGAATGTCATGGAAATAAGCAATTCTATTATTATGGACAATAAGTCACAGGATGCAGCAGCTGTTAATAATTACACTGTTAACGGTTGTAATGTTCAAGATAATATCTTCTATAATAACTATATTTCTTTGAAGCACGAGATAGTTAAAAATACAATAGTTGAACTAAATGCATTTATTAATGATAATGTAGGGTTTATGAATACCTACGAATCGACATGTACATTTCAAAATAATCTTATTGATAATTATGATGTTGGAGTTGTAAATAGTGGGAAATCTAATTTGGATATAAAATATAATTTGATAAAGTCAAATATATGTATACATAATGCTCCTTCCAATAATGGATATAACACTACTAATTCAGGTTGGACTAAGGCAAACTATAATAATTTGAGGGCTAACTTTTTAGCTATAGAATCAGATGCCGGTTATTATTATCCAGAAGGTCCACTCCCACTTGATTTTAAGAACAATTATTGGAGTGTAACAACTGTAGAAGCCATTGATAATCTAATAGATGATTATAATGATATTGGATTAGTAGTCGGTAGTGGAGTATCCTCAATAATAATTTATGTTCCCTTTCTAACTATTCCAGTGCAAAATGCTGGCATACATTAAAGTTTCAATCAGTTTTATAAAAATAAATTTTCACGCAGATTCCGCAGATCACGCAGATTAAATTTTTATAATATAAGGATGAGTTTGAACGAGATAAGCTATCAAATTAGGGGGGCAGTTTTTGATGTCTATAATGAACTAGGCCCTGGGTTAATGGAAAATGTTTACGAAAAAGCTTTTATTATTGAATTGCTGAATAGGGGTTTGCAAGTAGAAAACCAGGTTCCAA